>ERZ772855.51-NODE-51-length-144720-cov-14.595859_pt1 | contig 144720 bp, 117 predicted proteins | sample MGYA00511900_ERZ772855 | MGnify/ENA primary metagenome ERZ772855 (study PRJEB29015, sample SAMEA2737701) | human gut metagenome | biome: human gut; feature: human-associated habitat; material: faeces | place: China | collected 2012 ... | reverse complement strand
CGGTGTGGGACGGGGGAAAACTTAGAGATAACTTCAAAGAGTTACCTATCGTCATTTAGTTATAGTTGATAAACCATCTCTACAATATATAGTTGAAGAACTTGTAGAATCAGGAATTGAAGATATATTAATTGTAACTGGAAGAAATAAAAACTCTATTGAGGATCACTTTGATCACTCTTATGAATTAGAAAATACACTTGCTAGACATGGAAAAGATGAGCTTTTAGAAAAAGTTGAAACTATTCATGGAATGGCAAATATATACTATGTTAGACAAAATCATCCGTTAGGACTTGGACATGCGATACTGAAAGCTAAAAGTTTTATTGGAAATGATCCTTTTGTGATAGCTCTTGGAGATGATATTATGTATAATCCAAATAAAGAGGTAACAAAGCAACTAATAGAAAAATACGAGGAATATGGGCACTCAATAATTGGAGTTCAAGAGGTTGAACCTAAAGATGTATCTAAATACGGAGTTATAAAACCAGTAGAGAATTTAGATTCTAAAACTGTAGTTATGTGTGATTTTGTAGAGAAACCAAAAGTAGAGGAAGCTCCATCATTAAAAGCTTGTTTAGGGCGATACCTATTAACTGCAGATGTATTTGGTTATTTGGAAAATACAGCTCCAGGTGCAGGCGGAGAGATTCAACTTACAGATGGAATTTTAGCAATGATAAATGACAATAAAAAAGTTTTAGCTTATAATTTTGATGGAATAAGATATGATATTGGAAATAGTGTGACACGTTTCGTAATGAAAAGTTACGACATGTTAAAAGTAGCTTAGAACGCTAAGTGAATTAACAGAGAACTATATTTTCGAGAAGTGGAATGATGGAGTAACGCCCTGAAACGCTTCCCCTAATACTCCGATATGCGTTTGGTGCTAACAAACTTAATATATATCTAATAATATAGATTAAGTTGCTAAAATGTATAAAGCTCGGTGAAGTCGGTTGAGAATTATCCCTAACAGTTAGGCTGAGGAAATGCGAACCAGAGGTGGTCGAGGTAAAGATAGACCGGGGGTCAAATCTATATGGTTAGAATGTACGGAAGTACTGACAAAGTTGTGAATGTACGGGTCTAAACGATAATACAATAGAAATGTTGTAACTACAAAATTGTAGGGTAAGTGGCGATTAGTAAAAAATTGTTTCTATGAAAGTCGCTATACTGTTAAAGGCAGTATCAAGCTTACAGGCTCATAGCAACGACCTAAGTAGATTTAACGATAGAAAATATGGAACGTGGAAAGCAAAACACAACGCTAAACTTTGTTAGAGTTTGTTGGTGAATATAAGTTAATAGAAATTAACGAAATTTCTTTAGTTTTGTGAGAGTAGGGGCACAGTACCAATGAAACCATGATAATAAGTGGTGGAGGGATAGCCCCAAGTCAATAATTTTAAATTTGTTTTAGTTTAGAATTAATAGATAAATGGTAGTAAACCGAGAAAATAAAGTTTCCTAATTCTTAGGAAGAAGGAGACGAACAATCTATGAGTTTAATAGATTTGATAATTGATGAATCAAATATAAGAAAAGCTATATGTACGCTAAAAACCAATAAAGGAAGTAAAACTCCCGGAGTGAATGGCGAGACCATAGGCGATATAATAAAAATTGAAGATGAAATAGTAAAGCGAATTAAATATGAATTAAAGGGCAAATACACACCAGGTATAGTAAAGAGAGTAGAAATACCTAAAGGAGATGGTAGTACTAGACCGCTGGGAATTCCAGAAATATATGATAGATTAGTTCAATTATGCATAAAACAGGTTTTAGAACCTATTGTAGATAAAGAATTTTATCATAATTCTTACGGTTTCCGGCCAAATCGAAGTACAGAACATGCTATTGCAGTATGTTACCAGATTGTAAATATCTCAAAATTACATTTTGTAGTAGATATTGATATAAAAGTTTTTTTTGATAATATAAATCATAAAAAGCTAATAAAACAGTTACAACGATTTAAAGCTATTGACAAGAAAACCTTATCAATAATAAAATGTATGTTGAAAGTAGAAACATTACTTCCAAATAGAGAAATTGTTTTCTCTGACAAAGGAACACCACAAGGAGGAATTCTTTCTCCACTTCTAGCAAATATAGTTTTAAATGAATTAGATTGGTGGATACACTCTCAATGGTTAGGAATAAAAACCAGAAGAGAATATTCTACTTTAAGTCATAAAGTCTTCGCTCTTAAGAAAACAAAACTAACAGAAGTCAGAATCATTAGGTACGCAGATGACTTCAAACTCTTTTGCAGAGATAGAGGGTCAGCGGAAAAGATGTTTAAATTAGTTAAAACTTTCTTAAAGTACAGATTAAAGCTAGAAATTTCTCAAAAGAAATCTAAAGTAGTAAACCTAAGAAGACAATATAGCTATTTCTTAGGTATAAAATTCAAAGTTGTAAAACAAAAGAAGAAATACACTATTAGATCTCATATTTCCGAGAAATCAATCAAGGAAATGAAGAGAAAGATTAGAGAAGAAATAAAAGAAATACAGAAAAGACGAGTTGCCCAACAAGTCTTAAAATTTAATTCAGTTATATTAGGAATTCAAAATTATTATCGCGTGGCAACAATGGCGAGTATTAATTTCAGCAAAGTAGGATATGTAGTAAACAAATCCATGAGAAATAGATTGGGAAAACCATCTAAAAAGATGGATGATAAATATAAACTCCGCTATAAAGGATATAACCATCAAGTATGGAATATAGCAGGTATAACATTGTTTTCAATACGAGCCTGCAAATTCAAAATACCTAGATTATTTCCCGCGAAAAATAAAGTAGTGAAAGAAGAAAAAGATGAGTCAAATGTATTCGAAGATTTGAAACTAAGAGCAAAACTTAGATTTTTGAGAAATTCGACGTGTGAGATAACAGGAGAATATATTGGAGGAAAAGATGACTTCTATATTCATTGGAAAATTCCAAAGGAGCATGGAGGCACGGACGATATAAGTAACCTTATGATACTACATTCTTCATTCAAAGCAATATTAAACGATGAAAATAAAGTGGATTACTACAAAAACAACAAAAATTATCAAAATTTATTAAAAGCACTTTCTAAATATAAATAAAATTTAAAATTATGATGGAACGCCGTGTGCGGTGAAAGTCGCATGCACGGTGTGGAGCAGGGGAAAAGATGAAGATAACTTCAAAGTCTTACCTATTGCTATAGATTGGGTTATTAAAGGCTAATATTGAGTTTGGACTTCGTAATGATGAGACAAGTGAGGATTTGAAAGAATACTTGAAAAGTATTAAATTATAAAAACTCTAAAAAAAGAAGGGGATTATGTTGAAAGTAGCAGAAAGGTATATTTATCCAGTAGGGCATGGAGGCTTTCATGGAGAGAAAATTGGAAATAATTTTTATTTTATTTTTGATTGTGGTTCAAAGAAAAAAGAAACAATAGAAAAAGCAATTGATAGATATTATCAAGGTATAGATGATATAGATTTATTAGTTATCAGTCACTTTCATGATGATCATTATAAGGGATTAAAAAATCTTATAACAAAAAAAGAGGTAAAAAAGATAATGATACCATTTTTATCTGAAGAAGAAAAAGTAAATGCTATGTTAGAGAGTGTTCTAAGATTTGAAGGAAATGATGATAATTTAGATGCATTTAAAGAAAATATAAAGATAATATATGATACAAAAGAGTATTTAGATGAATTAAAATATAATGGACAAATTTTAGTTGTTGGAAATTTTAAAGAGAAAATAGATGAATTTGTATTTGGATTAGAAGACTTGTCCAAAGATATAAAGATAGTTAAAATACAAAATGGTGAAAAGTTAAAAATAATAAGAGATGATACTGAATGGATATATATGCCTTTTAATTTATCTGCAGAAAATTCTAAAAATACTTTGTTGTATGATGAGCTATCTAATTTATTGGGAGTTCAATTAAATGTAGATAACTTATTAACTGCTTTGAAAGATAAAATACTTACTTTAGAAAAAAAGGGTTTAAGTAAATTTTATAAAGAGATAAGAGAGATTTATAAAAAAAATTCCGGTGAAATAAATGAATATTCATTATGTATTTATTCAGGTCCTTATTCAAAAAATCAAAAAGTAGGGTGTCTTTACACTGGAGATTATGTAGCGATTGGAAAAAATTTAGAAGAATTGAAAAAAGAATATAGAACAGTTTTAAAAACAATAAGCTGGGTACAGATTCCTCACCATGGATCGAAAGATAATTTTAGTCGAGGATTAATATTTGAATCTGTAGAAAAATGTTTTATAAATGTTCCGCTAGTATCAAAACATCATCCTGATATTGGGGTAGTTTCTGACATCAAAAATGCAGGATGCCAAGTATATAGGATAAATGAGTTTTCTAAACCAATGTGTTTGCCTATTTTTAAAAATGTGTAAATAATAATTTCAAACCATCTAGATTAGCAGTTTAATGCCATTAATCTAGATGGTTTTTTGATTTTTTTTAAATCTAAAAAATTTGTTTAAGAGATGTGTATTAAGAATTTTTTTATATCAGTCACAATGAGAAAGGTAAATTAATTTAGAAATAGTCATATCATTTAATTTTTTCAAAAATAATTGAGACTTATATCTTGAAGAAATTTTAAAAAAATTAAAAAAATTTTCAAGTAGAGGATAGAGAGGAAAAATACTATAATATAATTGAACAATAAAAAGAGGGGGAGATTAAAATAAATAAATTAAAAATAGATTTTATGGAACCATATAAAGTGAAAATAGAGAATAAAAATGAATTTACAAACTCTATATTTTCAGAAATTTATGAGAAGGCCAATTTGATTTTAGAAAACCAAATTTTAAAAAATGAAAATGGGAATATGTCTAAAGAATATAACAATAATATTATTGCATTTTCAGGAGAAAGAGGAGCGGGAAAAACATCTGCTATGTTATCATTTGCAAAATCACTAGATAAAGATAAATATCAATTGTTAAATATGATTGATCCTAGTATGTTAAGTGGTTGTGTTGATATTTTAGAAACTGTTGTTGCTCAAATTTTAGAAGACTTCAAAAATAGGTTAAATCGTGGTGACAATGAAGTGGATGAGCTGGCGAAAAGAGAATTGATAGATTTTTTAGAAAGAATTTATAAAAATTTAAGAATATTAAACCAAAAAAAATCAGACTTTTATGTAAATGAAGATATAAATAATTTAATTGATACAGCATCTGCAATGGAATTAAAATCAACTTTAAATATTGCTATAGGAAAATATTTAAAAATAATAAAAAAAGAAAAGCTAGTTTTAATAGTAGATGATTTAGATTTAAATACGAGCAATCATTATGAAATTTTAGAAAAAGTTCGCAAGTATTTGATAATACCTAATGTTTTAATTTTAATTTGTTTTAAAAAAGATCAGTTATTAGAAAAGATAACTGAACACTTTGAAGAACCAGAAAAATATTTTGAGAAAATATTTCCAATGGATAGAGTGATTGATCTACCACAAGAGATTTTAGAGTTTTATTTAGAGGATGAATCTATACGTGAACTTTTACCTGAACTAGAACTAAAAGAAGATTATACAGTTCAAGATATTTTTATCAAACTTTTAAAAGGAAAAGTTGGAGATATTAATCTGTCCAAAATAGATGAAAAACTACTTTTACCAACAACAATAAGATCAACGATAAATCAACTAATTTATTTGAAAAATTTAACAAATGATAATCATGATTTGAATTTAATAAAATTTGCAGAGTTATTAATTTCAAATTCAAATTTTTTAAAATTTTTAAATAAGTATAAAATGATGTCTAGCTCTTATTTAGAAAAAGAAAATTGGATAAAAGTGTTAGAAAAGTTAGATGAAAAAATCAATGGAAATAACTCCTTAAAAGAAAGAAGAGAAGCGGTAGTAGAGAAATTATATTTAGCAAAACATCTAAATTTAAATTTAAAGGATTTTTCAAAATGTTATCCAGAAGAATATAACTTTATATCATACGATGGTTTTGAAGAGCTTCTTAGTAAAACAGACTATAAAAAATTAAATGAAAATTTTTTAGATTTTATATTTGAGTTTTTAGAGAATAATAACTTAAATGAAATAAAAGAGATTTATACTAAATTATTTGAAAATAATGAATTTAGTTTAAAAAATATATTTAATATTTGCAAAATTGATTCTACTAAAATTAACTTTGAAATATACTATAATATTGTTTTAGATTTAAAAAATAATAAAGTAGATTCAAATACGGGTTTATTTGAAATTTTATCAGAGATAAAAATAAGATTAGAAAAATATGTTGGAGAAATAGAATGGGATAATTTAGAGAGCTTAGAAAAAATTGAAGATAAGGTAGTAAAAAGCAAATTAAAGCTATATACAAAACTTTTACTTAATTTAAATATAAATATATTAGATAAATTAATTTATATTGATGAGAGAGTAATTTTAGAAATGTTAAATTTCCTAGAAAAAACATCAAAATTTTTAGATAATTCATTGCTTTATGTATTTTCATTTCCAGAAGATGAATTTGAAGATGTGATATTAAGCATTAAAGATTTTTTATTAAAGATAAAAAATAAAAATATGAATATAAAAAAAATGATAAGAGATATAGAGAAATTAAAAAATGAACCTGAAAAACAGAAGAAGAGAAATGAAAATAAGATAAAAAGAAATGAGTTGTTAAAAAAAGTTAATGAGGATAAAATAGTTGAGTTAAAAGAAACTGTTGTTATTTTAAAACATGAAGAAACTTTTTTACAAAATAATAATAAACCAAATAGCAGAAAATCAGATACTTTTAAAAAGAATATCTTAGATAATATAAATAGATATAAGAATTGGATAAAAGATAATGAAGCGGCAATATATGGTTTAGAACTTAAAAATACGGAATTATCTTGGGAGATATCTGAATTAGGTTTATTTGATAATACAAATGATATTCAAAGTATAGTAGATAGGTTAGAAGAGGTAATACTATCAATTTATGAAGAGTTAAGAATATCAAAGATTCTTTCGGGAGCTAATTATTACTTAGAAGATTGGAAAGAGACTGTAGAGAAGACATCTGAAAGAGAAGTAGAAGAAGATGAATAATTTAAGAAAAACTATTGAGATTTTATTTAAAAAAAAGAATCCAGAACAGGTTATTTCTGAATATTTTAACTCTCATCTAAAAATAGATAATATGTATTTCAAAGAGGATGAATTTTTAGCTTACTTTAGAGCAGATAATAAAAGTTTATATAACAAAAACGAAATAAGTAATATTCATAAATTATACTGTGAGCCTCAAAGAGATCAAGGTATATTTATGACACTGTTAAAATTTTCAGAGAATATTTTAACTGAAGAAAAGGGAATTCCTCTATGTAAATATGAAAATTTATTTAGATGGAGAGAACTTTCTTTTCAAGTAGGAGAAGATCTTTTAACTACATCATTTTTAGCTTATGAAGATTTGAAAACAAGTAGAGAGCGTAATTTTTTTTCTTGGAGTGCTGTCATTGGAAATGATAATCATAGATTGAATAAGATTTTAAAAAAAGGTGTTGCTGAAAATCATTTTCATTTGAAAGGATCAGGATATCATTTTAATTTTTCATGGTTATCATTGATGAATAATCCAGAAAAGAGAGAAAGTGGTTTTAAAGAGTTATTAAAGAATAAAAAGTTAAATCCTAGAATTGATATAGATTTTTCAGGGGATTTGTATGATTTAGAGCTTTTAATGAAAAAAGCAGCAGTTATAAGACTATTTTTGTATGGTATTTTAATAGAAAAGGAATTAGTTAAGTATAAAGATTTAAAAGAGTTATTGCAGTTAAGATCTCTTAAAGATTATAAGCTTAAAGGAAATAAAATTAATTTTAATTCTGTGAAGATGTTTTATGGAAGAAATTTTTCTGGAGAAGTTCCAGATTATTGTATCAGAAAAAATATCTCTGAAATAAACTATAGAAATAAGAGTGCTGATGTATTACTATGTGGAGAAAGATCTTTCCTATATAGTTTTTTCAAAAAACTTTATTCGAATGATTTAGAAATATTAAAATATGAAAAATTATTTTATGCTTATATATTGATAAAACAGCAATTTAGAGATGAAATTATACAAGTAAATAGAAGTGTTGGATTTGGAAATTTTGGAGATTACCAAAATCGAAAAAGTATTTTTATTCCAAAAAATTCAATCTATGAAAAAGCTATAATAAATAGTGCAGTTAAGTCATCATTACTAAACCAGAGTATATTCTCATTAGAAGCTAGAATTGTACCAGAACAAAGTATGGAAAAGCTTCAAAAAGAGATTGAAAGATTAGATTCGATAGTGACGACAGATATTTTCTCTTTGGATAAAATAGATGTTTTAGAAAAAAGTAGTCTTTCTAAAAAAGAGATAGAAAAATACAAGTTTTATTATACTCTTCATTTTATAAAAATGGAGAGTAAGGTTTCTAATTTTCAAAATTTAAGACTTACAATTCCGTGTAGAAATAAAGAAAATAGAAAGAGAGTTTTAGATGAAACTTTAGTTATTGCAAATATAAGGAAATCAATGCTAACATCTAGATTTAGGTTTCGTGGAATAGATGCGGCAAATACAGAGATAGGATGTAGACCTGAAGTTTTTGCTCTCTCTTATAGATATTTAAAAAAAGTTGAAAATAATTCAAACTCATTTTTGGAAGATAGTAAGCTTTTATGTTTAGGAAGAACTTTTCATGTTGCTGAGGAATTTTTGGATATTGTGGATGGCTTGAGAGCTCTTGATGAGTGTATAAAATTTTTGAATTTTAGTCATGGAGATAGAATAGGACATGGATTGGCATTAGGAATTAATCCAAAATCATACTATGAAAGCAAAGATATGATTTTAGTACTAAGTAAACAAGAACTACTTGATAATATAGCTTGGACTTTGGGAAAAACTATTGAAAAGGGAATTGAATATAGTAGTACTTTAAAGTTTCATTTAGAAAATCAATATAAAAAGTATTACCATGAAATTTATGAAAAAAATGGTGTTGAAGAGTGTTGTTATCGTAGTTATTATGAAAGTTGGAAACTAAGAGGAGATTCACCTGAAATTTATAAAACTTATTCCAAGGAAAAAGACAAAGAAGATAACTTTCTAAAGACGCTTTCCAACTTTAATTTAGTGGAGAAAAATCAGGAGGAGGGTGCTCAACTAGCAAGGAATAATGAAAAGGCTAAAATGTTATATAGAGAGTATCATTATAATTCTGGTGTTAGAGAAGAAGGAGATAAAATAGAGGAGTTTAAAATAACTATTGAATATATAAACTTAGTTATAAAGCTTCAGAAGGTAATGCAACGGGAGGTGTCAGAGAGAAATATCTCAATAGAAACTAATCCTAGTTCAAATTATTTAATAGGAACTTTTGATAGATATGATGAACATCCAATTGCAAACTTTTTTAATTTAGGATTAGTTTGTGAACCTGAAAAAATAAGAGAATGTCCTCAAATTTCAGTTTCTATAAATACAGATGACCAAGGAGTTTTTGGAACTAGAATAGAAAATGAATATGCATTGATTGCACTTTCGTTAGAAAAGAAAGTGGATGAACTTGGGAATAAAGTTTATAATCCTTCTATGATTTATGACTGGATAAATAATATTAGAAAGATGGGAATAGAGCAATCTTTTTTTTGTGAATAGTTAGGTAAAGAAATAACTAACAAAATTTGAAAAAATTCTTAGCTATTAATTTATATAATTAATAGCTAAGAAGGCAAAAAATTAATTAACTTACCTTTTTCAGTTTTCCAATCATAGTTTTTCATACTTCTGCTATTTTGAGATGAGAAGTTCTTTTCAAATACTAGATTTAGATCCTAATAAACATATTCGTTAGATTTTTAATTTATATCTTAATGACTTATTTTTCAAAAATTTTATTCATTCTAGTATAATCTCCTCTAAAGAAGTAATTTTATACATAGAAAATTAAAAAAAGAACCTGAATATATTTATATGATATAATTGATAAAAAAGCAGGTGATTTTTATGATAAAAGGTTTAGTAGTAATAGAACCAAAAATATATAGCGATGATAGAGGTTTTTTCTATGAGTTTTTCAATAGACAACAACTTTTAAAATATGGAATAGATGAGGAGTTTGTACAAGGGAATCACTCTAAAAGTAGCTTTGGAGTATTAAGAGGACTGCATTTCCAAAGAGAGCAGGCTCAAGGAAAACTTATAAGAGTGTTAAAGGGTGAGATTTTAGATGTTGTTGTAGATTTAAGAAAAGATAGTGAAACTTTTGGAAAATACTTTAAGATAATATTAAGTGAAAGTAATAGAAAAATGCTGTTTGTACCTAAAGGGTTTGCACATGGATTTTTAACACTGCAAGATGATACAGAGATAGAGTATCTATGTACAGATTTCTATGCACCAGCTTTTGATTCAGGAGTTATATGGAATGATAAAGATTTAGATATAGACTGGGAGTTAGAAAAGTATGGTTTAGAAGAGGAAAAGTTGATAATATCTGAAAAAGATAAAAATCAGCAAACATTGAAAGAGTTCATAGAAAAGGAGAATAGCTATGAAGAATGAAATAAAGATATATGAGATTGAAGACAAAAATATAGAGCTAGAAGTGAGTTTAGAAAATGAAACTGTTTGGTTGACACAAAAACAAATGTCAGAGCTATTTGATAGAGACAGAACAGTTATTACAAGACATATAAATAATATTTTTAAAGAGGAAGAGTTAGTAGAAAAAAGCAATGTGCAAAAAATGCACTTTCCTAATTCTGATAAGCCCATTATGTTATATAACCTAGACGTTATTATATCTGTTGGTTATAGAGTTAAATCAAAAAGAGGAACTCAATTTAGAATGTGGGCTAATAAAATATTAAAAGATTACTTAATAAAAGGATATGCCATTAATGAAAAAAAGTTAAAAGAACAAAGCCAAAAACTTATTGAGTTACAAAAAACAATTGAAATTTTAAATAGAACTGTAAATACTCAAAGAATAGAGTTAGATGAAGCAAAAGGTTTATTAGATGTAATTTCACAATATAGTTATGCTTTAAAAATATTAGATGATTATGACCATCAAAATTTATATAAAGGCAGTGTAACATTAGAAGAAAGTTATAATCTTTCTTATGAAGAATCTATGAGAATAATAGAGCTGATGAAAGATGAGTTTTCAACAGATCTTTTCGGTAGAGAAAAAGACGAATCATTTAAAGGATCTTTAGGAGCTATTTATCAAACAGCATTTGGAGAGGAAGTTTATCCGAGTATAGAAGAGAAAGCTGCGAATCTACTATATTTTATTGTAAAAAATCACTCTTTTTTAGATGGAAATAAAAGAATTGCAGCAGCTATATTTATATACTTCATGCAAAAAAATGATATTCTTTTTAGGGAAGATGGTTCTAAGAAAATAGCTGATAATACTTTAGTAGCAATAACTTTAATGATTGCAGAAAGCAAACCCAATGAAAGAGATCTGATTATAAGTATTCTAATAAATCTTATAAACAATGAAAATTAGGTGATGAGAAATGAAAAAATGTTTAATAACAGGTGGAGCAGGGCAGTTAGCTACAGAGTTTCAAAGATTTTTTAAGAAAAATAATATAGATTTTTTAGCACCAAATAGAATGGAATTAGATATAACAGATTTTGATAAAGTAAGAGATTATATCCTAAATAATGATATAGATTTAGTTATAAATTGTGCTGCATATAATTTAGTTGATAAAGCTGAAGAGGAAAAAGATAGTGCATATACAATTAATGCCTATGCAGTTGAAAATTTAGCTAAGATTTGTAGAGAGAAGAGGATAGAGTTTGTTACGTATTCTACAGATTTTGTTTTTGATGGAGCTAAGGGGAATGAATATACTGAAGAGGATGAGATAAATCCACTATCTGTTTATGGTCGTAGTAAAGCTTTAGGAGAGAAACTAGCTTTAGAAGAAAATAAGAGAACTTTTATTTTTAGAGTGTCTTGGGTTTTTGGTGAAGAGGGTAAAAACTTTATAGAGCAAGTAAAAGCATGGGCTAGCGCTAGAGAGAGTATAAAAATAGCCACAGATCAAGTATCTTCTCCTACAAGTACAAAGGATATAGTTGATATAACTTGGAAAATATTAAATTTAAGAGATAGAAGCTATGGGATATATCATATAACTGGAGATGGTGAAACTTCTCGTTATGAACAAGGAAAGTATATTTTAGAAAAACTGAGATATAAAGGAGAGATTTTAGAGGGAAAATGTTTAGATTTTACTTCTTATGATATTAGACCTAAATATTCAAAATTGAGCAGTAAAAAAATAGAGGATATTTTGGGAATAAAAATACCTAGTTGGAAAAGTCGAGTTGACGAGTATTTAAAAGTTGGAAAAACCTATTTAGTAACATCTAGAGATTACTAAAAGTAATGTGCAAAAAATGAATTTTCCTAATTTTGACAGATTAATTGTGTTATGCGGCTTATATTGAAATTGGTGAACTTCTTTGGTATGCTTAAAGACAATCAAATAAAGAGGAGGAATTTCTATGTTAAAAAAAGATTTATATTCTTATAGAAATAAAATTTTAGAGATTTGTGAAGCTGAAGATATAAAAAAGCTTATACTATTTGGGTCTACTGCTAGAGAAGAAAGCAATTTAATAAGCGATATTGATTTTCTTGTAGAGTTTAAAGTAAATAAAAGTTTATTTAAAATAATAGCTCTTAAACATACTCTTGAAGATTTATTACAAAATAATGTAGATTTAATTACTCCAGATGCATTAAGCCCTTATTTTAAAAATGATGTTTTAAGAGAGGGAGAGGTATTTTATGAAGCATATTAGTGAGATAAATTGTGGAGTTAGTTATAAACTCTATCACATACGATTTAGCAATAAAAAAAATCAACTAGTTTAACAATAGTTGATTTTTTCTTTTTATAAATTTTGGGCTAGATAGAAAGAGAGGATATATAATTTTAAATACGCACGGGGGGCTCATTTAAATCTATTACACTCTTTCTATCTATGAATTATGAACAAAATTCTGTAGTCTTAGAATTTAAAAATATTATACATTAGAAATAGTCAACATATATTGTTTTTTACATAAAAAATCAGATTTATAACATCGATATTTTAAATCTATACATCAAATTAATCTATATTTTCATTTATTATTTGAAGTATTTTACTTTAAATGAAATATTCCATTTAAAAAAAAGAAGATAGAGTTTTTTATTAATATAAGGATAGAAAAACCAGACTAAAAAACTAGTCTGGTTTTTCTATTTTTTGTTCTTGAAGGAATTTTAAAAAGATTTAAAAAATTTTCAAATAGATAAATAAAAAAATGTGAAGTATACTTTATCAATAAGTAACAATATAAAACATAATAAAAGGGGGGTATATGAAAAAAATTAATAATGAGGAAAAAAGTATAAAAAGATATTTAAAAAATCGTATCTCTTTAAATTTAGAGACGATAGTTAAGTTTTTAATAACAGGAGTAATTGGAATCTCTTTAACTGCATGTGGAGGAGGCGGCGGTGGAGGAGGTTCATCAGATTCAAAACCTCCAGTAGTAGGACCTGAAGATCCGAAACCAGAACCACCAATTATAGAAGAGGTAGAGGTAAATAAAAATAATGAGGGGCATACAATAACAGGAAAAGATACAAATGTATCAGGAGTGATAAAAGGGGATACAACTTCTAAAAATATAGTAGGGATAACAGCTAAAAATTCAAATGTTGAAAGTAGTGCAACTATTAGCTTAAGTGGAGATGGTTCAGTTGGAATGCATGGAACAACTGATCTATTAACAGCAAATACGAGAGCTAACTATTCTATTAAAAATAGTGGAACAATAGAAGTAAATGGAAAAAACTCTGTCGGTATATCTGTAGAAAATGGAGTAATTGGAATAAATAATGGAACTATTATTGGAAATGGAGAGGGAGTATACCAACAAAATCCAGATGGAACAATAATAGAGAGTAGCAGTGGTAGTATAGGAATATTAGCTAAAAATGAGTCAAAAGGAATAAATAATAAAGATATTATTTTAGAAGGTGCATATACTTCAGGAATGGTTGCTAAAGATAGAAGTAGTGTAGAAAATAATGGCAATATATCTATGAAATCAAAATTAGTTGAAGAAAGTGAGCTTTCTAATGGAGAATACTATAAAGGAATTGTTTATTCGGCAGAAAAGGGATTAGTTGCTGATAATGGAAGTAGTGCTATAAATAATGGACTTATAACAGGACAGGGAAACATTAGGGGAATAGAGGTAACAAATGAATCAAAAGGTGAAAATAATGGAGAGATTCAGTTAGAGTCTTTAAGACAAGATATAAAAACTATAATTGAGTCAGATGAGTGGTATGCAATTTTACAGGATCAAATTTTATCTAAAGTTAGAGGACTTAGAGGAAGAGATAAAAACAGTATAGTTATAAATAATAAGAATATACAACTTTCAGGGGATGCTGTAGGAATAGAAGTTGATAAAGAAGCAAAAGGAATAAATAATGGAAATATTCAATTACTATCTCAAGAGATTGCTTCAAGGGGATATTCAAAGGGAGGACTACCTAATGGAGAGTACGATTGGGCATATAAAGAGATAGGAATAACATACAGTGAGCTGATAGGAATGTTAGCTAAAAATGGAGATATAGAGAATAGCAAGACAGGAATAATCTCTTTAAATGGAACTGGTGTTGGGATGAAAGCCATTTCAAATTCAGTTGGAGTAAATAATGGAAATATAATAGTACAATCAAAGGCAGAGATTTGGAGTGATACAGCGGATATAGGTGAGCCAGATCCTACAACAGGTAGATGGCTATTTTGGGCACCAATAGCTGGAATGGAAGCTGATAGTTCCGAGATAACAAACAATAGCAAGATTCAAATTATAAATGATGGTCAGGGGATGAGAGCTTCAAATAAATCAGTTGCAACAAATAATGGCGATATAATAATTACGAGTAAAACAACTAATGAAGCTGGAGAATTCGTAGAGTGGAACTATCATGTAATTGGAATGGAGCTTAATGATTCAGTAGGAGTAAACAATGGGAATATAGTGATAACAGGAAGCGCTGAACATAAAGGGGTATCTTTAAATAAAGATGCAAACTTCATTAACAAAGGTAAAATTGAAGTAGAAACAGAAAATAGTTTTGCAAGAGGGATAAGCGAAGATACAAATAGATCTGAAGTATTAGAAAAAGAGATAGTTAATGATGGAACAATTAGAGTTTTTGCTAGTAAAACAGATAAAGAAAACTCCAATCCTACTTTCGGAGATGCAATAGGAGTAGCTATAAATAGAGATTTTAAAAATAATGGAGAGGTATATACAGAAACTAAAGGTGGATCAGCAGTTGGAGTTGATTCAAGGGATAATGAAAGAGATGTAATAAATAGTACTACTGGTAAGATTGTTGTAGTTGGTGATAATGCTATAGGAATAAAGGCTAATAACGAAACTTATGGGAGCTCTGATATCTTAGGTAAAGTTTCAGTTATAAATGATGGATTGATAGCTGTTAATGGAAAAACAGGAGATGTTGAATATAGAAGTGAGATTGTAACAGGAATACAGGCCTTTAATTATAATGAAGTTTCTAAAGGAATAATAACAAATAATGGAAAAATAGAGGTTGAAAGCTTAAATGATGCTAGAGGAATAGACTCTTATGGAAATGATGTTATAAATAACGGAATTATAAGTATAAAAGGAACTGGAGTAATTGATGGAGTTGATTCAAATGCTATAAGGGTTCAAGGGCTTGGAGCAATAGCTACAAATAATGGAACTATAAATGTAGATGGAGTTGGAGCTTGGGGAATGTATGCAGGAGGAGATGGAACAGCTATAAACTCTAAAGATGGAGTTATAAATGTTTCAGCTACTGCTGAAGGTGGTATGATTGCTAGTGGAGGAACAGCAATAAATCACGGAACAATTAATATTGAAGCTGGAAATTCTAATACAAATATAGTTGAATTAGATAAAAATGGTAACGAGGTTATTAAGTCAGCTATGTATGCAACTAATGGTGGAACAATAGAAAACTATGGAACTATAAATAGTAATGGAAATATTACTTTGGGATCTACTAATGGTGGAGCATATGTAATAGGTACAACTGAAGATGGTTCATATGGCAAAATTACTGCTAAAAATGCATCGATAGATGGGGATGTAGTTGTTGGAAGTGAAATAACTAAAAATGGATTTAAAAATGAGTATACTATGCAAAATGTTGTAGATGCAGAGAGTATCACTTTAGGGGATGACTTTAATTTTATATCAAACTCATTACTTTATGATGCTGAAGCTATAACTGATAGATGGGGTAATTTAGATGCTACACTAAGTAGAAATAATAAAACTTTATCAGATTTTACAACGGGATATATTACATCAACGGCTAATATATTTGGAAAGTATCAAAATGAGGAATCATTTAAAACTTTAAGTTCAGATGCTAAAGAGGTTATAAAAGCCATTGATACTAGTAGTGTAGAAGCTATAGGTAAAAATTTAAATGACTTAACTCCAACAATATATTCAAATCTAGGAAGACAAATATTGGAAACAAGTGAAACATTTAAAGAACAAGATATGGTAGCTATAAATAGCTTAGGAGAAAATAGTTATAACTTTACATTTGTGGGAGAGTATCAAGATATAGATTCAAGAGATTATATAGAGGGGTATAAATCTAAATTATCTGGATTTGTTGGAGCTATGAATTTTGGAGATGGAACATTTGGTACTATTGGATATGGATATAATGCTATTGATTATAAAGATAATGGAAAAGGGCATATTCAAACAATTCATTTAGGTCTTAATAGGTTTATGAAATATCAAGGAGTAGATTTTAGATTAGGAGTAGGTGGAGAGTATAACTTCCATGAAAATAAGAGAGATATAGATTTAGTTAGTAGAAGAGCGGAATCAGATTTTGATTCTTATGGAGTAAGAGCTTCTGGAGAGGTATCAAAGATATTTGGAGAAAAGATATTTGTGAAACCATATTTAGGATTTGACTTAGCTCACATGAAGTATGACTCATTTACAGAGTCGAATGCTAACTCGTTAAATGCAACAATAGAATCAGAAAATTATACATCAATACTTCCAAAAATTGGTTTATTAGTTGGAGATAGATTTGGGGGATTAAGCCTATTTGCTGGAGTAGAATATTCATATGAGTTAGGGAATATGGATAAGGAACAAGAGTTTAGTTATGAAGGATTCAGTGGGAAAGGAAAACTTCCTAAAGATGATTTAGAGTGTGGAACAACAGGAGTAAAAGTTGGAGCAAGTTATGAAGTTAATAACTTTACACTAGGAGCGAGTGTAGGGAAAAACTTTGGAAGAAGAGATAATAGCTTTGCAAATGCATCGTTAGGGTATAGATTCTAATACAAAACCAGACTAATTTTTTAGTCTGGTTTTTCTATTTTTTGTTCTTGAAGAAATTTTAAAAAAATTTTAAAAAATTTCAAATAGATGAATAAAAGAATATAAAGTATAATTTAAAGGTTACAATATTTAAAATAGGATAAAAGGGGATATATATGAGAGGGATTTATAGTGAGGGAAAAAATATAAAAAGGTATTTAAAAAATAAAGTTAGATTTACTTTAGGGTTAGTTATAACTTATTTAATGATAGGAGTAGTATCTTTTTCTAATCCAATAGAAAATAATGAAAATAAAGTTCTAAATAGTAATGAAATAGGGTTTTCTACTTTTGAAGATAAGTTTATAAATAACGGGATAATTAGTGGAATAGAAGGTGGAACTAATTTTATAGGAATAAATGGTTTTTCAAATTCAGAAGTAACTAATGGAATAACAGGAAAAATAGACTTTGTTGGAGATTTTTCTTTAGGTATTAAAGTATCTAATTCTAAGGTAATAAATGAAGGAAATATAAGTATTGAAGGAAAAAATGCAGTAGGTATAGTGTTATCTAGTAGTACTGGAGAAAATAATGGAGTAATAAAAACAGATGGAGTTGGTGGAATGGGAGTTTTAGCACTTCAAAATTCAACATTTACCAATAATGGAACTATTGATGTTTTAGGAGACTCAGCTAGTAACAGTAAAATAACTTCAGGAATGGATGCTCAAGGCAATGCAAGGGTAGAGAATAATGGAACAATAAAAACTGTTGGTAAGGCAGTTTTTGGAATAAGAAGTAATGGTATAGCAGTTAATGGTATTAATGGAAAAATTATAACTTCTGGTATTAATGGAAATGGAATGTACGGTAGAAAAGATTCTGAAAATGATGAGGGAACTATAATTAATCTTGGAATAGTTGAAACATTAGGAGATGGAGCTACAGGTATGTCTACTGATGGAGGAAAATTATATAATGATAAAATAATAACAACTAGAGGTAAAAAAGCAAGGGGTATAATATTAAAAAATTCAAGTGGAGCTAATGAGAAAAAAGGTGAGATTTTTACAGAGGGAGAAAGAGCTTATGGTATATATGCTTATGAAGGGTCTACTGCAATAAATAAGGGAAGCATCTCAACAGAGGGATATAAATCATATGGAATGAGAGTGGCCAATATAGCTGATTTTAAAGATGATTTAAACGGAAAACCAGACTTAAAACAGATATATTCATATGAAGATTTCAATACTAAAATATCTACTGGTGAAAACAGTGGAGAGATAAAAACAACAGGAGAGTTTTCCCATGGAATATCTGCTACAAATGGTGTTTCTATCTCAAATAGTGGAAATATAATTACTGCTGGAAATAATTCAACAGGTATAAACTTAAATTTTGGATCATCAGGAAGTAATAGTAAAAACGTAAAAACAACAGGAACAGAAGCTAAAGGAGTTAATGTAATATCATCACTATATCAAATGGATGAAGTAGATTACAAAGAAAATGGAAACTATGGATATTCAGAGGTTATCTTTAAAACTGATAAAGGTAGTACATTTACAAATTCAAAAGATGGAGTAATAGAAACTACTGGTGAAAAATCTTATGGAATATACCTAGAGAGTTATTTTGCAGATGAGGAAGCTTTAAAAACTGCACAGAATAACGGAGTGGATTTAGTAGCTGGAGAAGTACCAAAATCATCTGTAACAAATGATGGAACTATAAGAACAACAGGGGATAAAGCATATGGTATTTATGCAATAAACTCTATTGTTAATAACAATGGACTTATCCATACTAAAGGAAAAGGAGCATATGGAATTTATGCAGTAAATGGTTCTGAGATTAACCATAATGGAAAGATCCATGTTCAAGACCCAAATGCTTATGGAATAGTTTATGATTCAACATCAACAATTAATATATCTAAAAATGCTCAGATATTAGTTAATGGTAGTGGAAGTAATGCCATTGAAATGGTTGAAAATTTAAGTAGAACACTATCTAATAGTAAATCACAAATAAATAACTATGGAGATATAGATATATTTGGAGAAGAAGCAAAAGGTATGACTATTTATTCTCAAGGGCTAGGTATAAATAGCGGAGTTATTGATATAAATGGTACAGGTGCTGTTGGAATGTACGCTACGGGAAGTGGAGCATCAATTAGTAACTTAGGAACGATATCTTTAAATTTAAGTGATAACAGTATCGCAATGATGGGAAGAAATGGTGCTGAAGTTATAAACAGCGGAACAATAAAACTTAAGGATTATTTAGAGGATACTTTAGTTCAATCAAAAATAGATAGTATTTTAAATGTTGATAAAAATAGTACTTTTATCAATACAGGAGTTATTACAAACTCTCAAAATAAGATAGTTTCAGCAGCAGGAGATGAGGTAGGAGAAACTGTTGAAAATATAGGACAAGATGAGGTATATAAATCTAATAATACAGTAACGATAACAGGAGATAAACTTGAAGGTGTTTTAAATCAAGGAGAGGCATTTGATGAGGATGGAAAGTATTTACTTAAAGTATTAGGTAGAGATAACCCTCTTTTAATATCAGGAACAATAAATGCTGGAAAAAATGGTGTTGAGATATTAGAAAATGGAAAAGTAGATTTCTCAGGAAATGTAAATAGTTTAGAAAATGCTTTTAATTTAAATGGTGGAGAGTTGACATCAACTAATGGAAATATAGTTGGAAATATAGTTTTAAATGGAGATAATAAAGTTTCTCTTTCAGATACTCAGTTAGCTGGAGATATTATAGGTATTAATGGTTCTAATAATAACTTATCAATAGAGGGTAATACTTCAATAGCAGGAAACATAACCTTTGGAGATGGAGATGATACGTTAAAAATTGATTCAACAGCTGGAAATCTTCTTGTAAAAGAAACTGTAATAGATGGAGGAGTAGGAGTTGATACTCTTATTTTAGGGGATAAGGGGAAATTAACAGTTATAAAATCTACCATAAAGAACTTTGAAAACAATGAGTTCTATGGAGATGTATTCTTAAGTTCAGATGCTAAGATAGTACTAGATAAAACATTGGAAACTAAGTTGGTAGCTAGTAGTACAAATGGAGATTTATTAATAGCAGATGAAGGCAGATTGGTTTTAGGAGTTGATTCTAATGGAGCTCACTCTTTAGATTCTGTATCAGGAAATACAATAAATAGTTTAGGAGCTGGAAAACTTATAATTCAAAGTGATAACTTAGTAATGGGAAATGATGGAAAGTATCAATTAGATTTACTTGGAACATCAGTTAATGTAGCTGATGAAAATATATTAGCATCTCAATTTATTTATGATATTTCAAATCCAAATCCAAATATATTAGAGATCTCTATAAAAGATTTAAACGCTATGGGAATTAATGGTGAATATCAATTAATATTTGATAGTATTGTTTCGTCAGGAAATTTAAGTAATATAAATTCAGTTAACCTAGGTAATGAAAAGGAGCTTGAGAGTTTACTGAATCAAATATCTACTAAAACTCCATATTCATACTCTTTAAAAAGTAGTAAAGATTCGATGAATATGTGGATAAATCAAATAAAAAATAGTGAAGCTGAAAATACTATAGGACAATGGACTGTGTCAGGAGGAGTAGTTTCAGGAGCAGATAGTTTTAATGGTAAATACTCTCATAATTCAAATTTATCAGGATTAATTGCTATAGGCGAATATGGAGTTAATAACTCAACATCTCTAGGAGTAGTTTTTGGTGGTGGAAAAGGAAAACTAGAACTAGATGATAACTCTTCTGAGTTAAAAAAGGATAGTTTCTATATAGGAGGATACTCCAAAAAAGAGATTGGAAACTATAGATTATTAGGATCTATTGGGTATCAAAAAGATAGATATGACAGTAAAAGAGTTTTACAAAATAGTGTAGATTACTTTAAATTTGATAAATCATATGATGTTAATGGTCTTAATATGCTTTTACAAGGAGGATATTCTCAAGAGTTAAATAATGGAATAAGAATTGAACCAAATCTATCATTTACTTATAACTATCTTTCACAGGAGAGTATAGATGAAGGAGATTCTCCAATGAGTATGAGAGCAGATAAAGAAAATAGTAATCTTTATGAGGGCGAGATAGGAATAGACTTATCTAAAGATATTATGATTAATGATACAAATAAAAGTACAATATTTATAGGAGGGGGATACTCTTATTTAGGAGGAGATACTGATAGTAACTTTAAAGGACAAATTGGAAATGGAAATAAATTTGACTTTAAGGGACCTGACTTTGGGGGAAGTTTTGGAAAGGTATCTTTAGGAACTATGATAGAAAATCTAAATGGATATAGCTATGGTTTAAAAGCTGAATATGTATTTGGAGAAAATAGTCAGAATTTAACAGGAAGTTTAATATTAAAATATAAGTTCTAAAAGCTAGGCATTTTGCCTAGTTTTTTTTATGGATAAAAAAAAGTGGTAAAAAATTGATTAATCATTTATAATATTATGAAAATAAATTATCAACACGGAGGAAAAATGCAAAATAATTCAACAAAAAAGGAAATTAATAACAGGAGTTTAATTGATAAATTCTTAAACATAATTGAAAAGGGAGGAAATGCTTTACCAGATCCAGGAACACTTTTTGCTATATTAGCTGTAGTGGTTATCATAATATCTGGAATAGGTGGGGCTTTAAATTGGTCTGTTGATTTCGTTGGAATCAATAGTAAAACAATGAAGACAGAGGAGATGATTATATCAACAAAATCTCTAATGACTAAAGAGGGAGTAAATTATATATTTACATCAATGGTTAAAAACTTTACTGATTTCGCACCTTTAGGAACAGTGCTTGTAGCAATAATAGGTATAGGTATAGCTGAAAGATCGGGGTTAATGGCAGCAATATTAAAAAAAATAGCACTATCTACACCTAAAAAATTAGTAACTGTAATGGTTATTTTCTTAGGAATTATGTCAAATATAGCATCAGATGCAGGATATGTTGTATTACCACCACTAGCGGCACTAATATTCCTGTCATTTGGAAGACACCCAATAGCTGGATTAGCAGCAGCATTTGCTGGAGTTTCTGGAGGGTTTTCAGCTAACTTACTAATTGGAACAATCGATCCACTTTTAGGAGGAATCTCAACAGAAGCTGCAAAGATACTTGATCCAACTTATGAGGTTTTACCAACAGCAAACTGGTATTTTATGATAGCATCAACATTTGTAATATCTTTCTTAGGAACTTTAATTAATGATAAAATAGTAGAGCCAAGATTAGGAAAATATACAGGAGATGAAACTACAGATTTCCAAGAGGTTACTGTAGAGGAGAAAAAAGCTTTAAGATCAGCTGGAATAGCTACAGTAGTTATGCTAATTCTATTAGTACCAATCTATTTTGCACTAGGTAAAAACTTCTTAGGAAGCGGATTAGTACCAATAATCGTAATCTTCTTTGCACTTCCAGGATTAGCTTATGGTAAATCTATTGGAACAATAAAAAATGATTCAGATGTAATGGGTATGCTAACTAAATCAATGCAAGGAATGGCAGGATATATAGTTCTAGTATTCTTCGCAGCACAGTTTATAGCATACTTTGCTTATACAAACTTAGGAACAATTTTAGCTGTAAAAGGAGCAGATTTCTTAGAAACAGCTGGAATTGGTGGAATTCCATTAGTAATAGGGTTTATATTAATAGTAGGTTTCTTAAATCTATTTATGGGATCAGCTTCAGCTAAGTGGGCTATACTAGCACCAGTATTTATCCCAATGTTAATGAGAATAGGATACTCACCAGAGTTTACTCAACTAGCTTATAGAATAGGAGATTCAACTACAAATATAATCTCTCCTTTAATGTCATATTTTGCAATGATAATTGTATTTATGCAAAAGTATGATAAGAAAGCTTCACTAGGAACACTAATATCAGTAATGCTTCCTTATTCAATAGCATTTTTAATTGGATGGTCGATTTTCTTAGCAGCTTGGATGTTAAGTGGATTACCAATTGGACCAGAGGTACAGATACTATTAAAAGGGATGTAATAGATTAAAATATTAAACCAGACTAATTTTTTAGTCTGGTTTTTCTAATAGAAGTTTTGATAAAAACTCATATTTTTTAATTGTATCTAGTATCTTTTTTTCAGAGTTATCCTTTGAAATAACCTCTAAAAAATTATAGTTATCAACTAACTCTAAAAATAGTGTCAATGCATCTAAATAATCTTTAGAAGCAGTTCCACAAAAAGCTAAAAGGTATTTAACCTCTTTATTATCAGGGAAATAAACAGATTCCTCTAAAGACACTAAAGCCATTCCAGAATGATTTACATCTTTTGAAAGTTCTCCATGAGGAATAGCTAAAAGATTGGTTATAACTATATAAGAGCCATGCTGATTGACTTTATCAATCATAGTTTGAACATAGTTTTTATTGACACATCCAGAATCAACAAGAATATCTCCTGCTATTTTAATTGCCTCTTGCCAACTAGAAGCTTTTTGCTTCGTTTTTATCTTATCAAAAGTTATAAATTCAGAAAGTTTTTTACTTGATTGCTCAAGATCATTTACCACTTTATTTTCTAATATGATTTTTAAATCATTAACTAAATTAGTTTTATTATTTATTTTACAATGCTCACCAATTGTTTTTAAAATAAGAGATAGTGATATTCTATCAGAATATTTAGGAAGATTGTATAAGTTTAAAGTTTCGAAATCCTCCTCTTTTAAAATAGTATTTATACAAACTATTGGAATATCAGTGTCTATACTAATAGTGTTTAAAGTTGTAATTATTAAATCAATTTTTTCAGAAAAATCTATATTCTCTATTTGATTTAATGGAATTATCTCTAAAATATTTATATTATAATATTGTTTAAGTTGTTGCTCTAAAAGTTTAGAAGTACCATATCCATATCCACAAATTAGTACAATGTTTTTACTTTCTTTTTGAATAGTTTTATATCTATCTATAGCTGATTTAAAATGTAGTGTTATAAAGGAGATTTCATCCTCATTTATTGGAATATCTAAAAACTCTTGTACAGCAGTTAAAGAGTTTTTGGTATCTTCATAAAGTTGTGGATATTTTTTTAAGACCTCTTTTGAAATAGAGTTTTGTAATTTAAGATTATTTTTAACTCTATGAAGAGCGGGTTTTATATGATTAACTAAACCATTGATTAAAGTCTCATCTGAACTTAAATCTATTTTGTGAATTTTTTTAAATTGAAGAACAATTTTCTTTACTAAAATCTCTATTTCAAGCCAATTTTTATAAGATGAGTTGCTTAAAGAGAAGTTACTACATCCTAAAAAATAATCAGTTAACTTAACTAACTCTAAATTCGAAACATTAACATTAAAACTTTCTTCAATGAGTGAAATTCCCTTTGATAACACTTCATACTCTTTTGTTTCCTTATAAAACCTAATGTTATTAATCTCTTTAATCTCATTTTTATCCTGTAATCTTTTAATCATAATTAAAATATAATTTAACAATATAAAATATGTTTCATCTGTTATTATTATACCTAGTTGTTTAACTACATAGCTAAGAAAACTTTCAATCTCTTTAGTATTGATATTTGAAAAGTTATTCATAATTAAATTATAAATATAATTTTTTTCTAAACTCTTTTCAAGAACAATATTTCCATATTTATTGATTAATTTTAATTGAAAATTTCTTAAATTAACTTCACTACCAATTAGTTTTAAACCTAAATAAGAGACTTCTAACTCTAAAAGATTTTCACCAAGTATTTTTTTTATCTCTGCTAAATCTGTTTTAATTGTTGTTCTAGTTAAATCAAAATCTTCACAAAGTTTACTTATACGTATCTCTCCTTCAAAAAGGATTTTAATTAAAATAATTAGCTGTCTATGTTCATAGAAAAAAATTTGTTTGAAATTATTGTTGATAAAGGTATTTAACTCAGAGATATCTTTATGAAGAAGTTCTCCCTTACTAAGTTTTTCAATAGCACTGAAATTTTGTTCAATAAACAGTTCATTAATTTTTTCAATATCATATCTTATTGTTCTCTCATTAGCTGATGTAAAAGATGAGATATCTTTAATATTGGTTTTTCCATTCTCTTGAATCATGAACTTTAATATATTATACATCCGTTTATTCATAACCTATTATTCCTTTCTAAAATATAAAAAATATAATCTTTTTTTGAACAATTTATATATTAATTATAATTTAAGAACTATATAAAAGCAATAAAACTATTTTTTTCAAAAAAAAATGAATAAAACAGTTTCTTTTCTAAATTAAAATATAATCATATAATTCTATTAAATTTAAAATCTAAAAAATAGGGAGGAAATATGGATATAAAAAATTTAATAGACAAAAATCTAATAATGTTAGATTTAGATTTAAATAGTAAAAAAGAGGCAATAGAAAGTCTTGTGAATCTTCTTGAGGAAAATAAAGTTTTAACTTCAAAAGAGGGATTCCTACAGGATATTTTTCAAAGAGAAGCAGTTTCCCCTACTGGATTAGAGGAGGGGTTAGCTATACCTCATGCAAAATCAGAGTTTGTAAAAACTGCAAAAATAGCTGTAGTAAGACTAAAAAATCCTATAGATGATTGGGAATCTGTAGATGAAGATAATAAAGTATCACTGATTTTTCTTTTAGCAATTCCATCTAAGGATAAAGGGGATATGCATATTGAAATATTGAAAAATTTAACAATCTCATTTATGAAGGAGGGGTTTATAGAAAGCTTACAAAAAGCCTTAACAAAAGAGGAATTTATAGAGCTTTTATCACCTAAAGAGATCTCTTCTAAAAAAAGTGAGAAGAAAATAGAGATACAACTATCTAAGAAAATAGTTGCAGTAACATCATGTCCTGCAGGAATAGCTCATACATATATGGCTGCAGAGGGGTTGGTGAAAGCTGGAAAAGAGCTAGGTGTTAAAATATCAGTGGAGAAGCAAGGGGCTCTAGGAACTGAGGATCAATTAAATGAAAAAGAGATTGAAGATGCAGATGTTGTTATTTTAGCAGTTAATAGAAATATTGAGATGGATAGATTTGTTGGTAAAAAACTTTATCAAGTAAAAGCTAATGAAGCTATAAAAGATGGAAAAAAATTGATTTTAGATGCTCTAGATAATGCAACAGTTTTTGGAACTAAAGGAAGTAAAGTTGGAAATGGAAAAATAACTTTAGGAAAAAGTGAAAGTAAAGCTGTGGGACATATTATGGCAGGATTATCATATATGGTACCAATGGTTATAGCTTCAGGTATTATTCTATCTATAGCTAATATATTTGCTTTTCAAAAAAATGAACTAGGACAAATAGTAAATTGGGGATTTGATAGAAGCACTAACTTTGGTTTTTTAATGGCTAAGATGTTTGAGATAGGCCAAATTGGATTTAAACTTATGATACCTTTATTTGCAGGATTTATAGCTAACTCTATGGCAGGAAGACCAGCTATTGCAGCAGCTATGATAGGAGCATACATAGCTAATGATGCAGCCTACTTAGGAACACAAACTGGTGGAGGATTTATATCAGCTATCTTAGTTGCCTTTTTATCAGGTTACCTTGTTAATCTTTTGAAAAAAATCAAATGGCCTAAGGTTATTCAACCTCTTTTAGGAATAATGATACTACCTTTAATTTCAGTGTTTTTAATAACAATGATTGTAACATTTATGATAGGAAAACCTATAGCAAACTTAATGGATACTCTATACACAACTTTAACATTTTTAAATGATAATTACACTGGTATGCCAATTTTAATTGGAGCTATAATTGGAGCTATGATAGGATTTGATTTTGGTGGTCCTGTAAACAAAACTGCATTGATTTTTGGAGCAGCAGTGTTTACTGATACAGTTGCTAAATATGGGATTCAAGGAGCTAACTTTGTTCCAGGAACAGCAGCTCAAGCTGCAATCTCAGTTGCACCTTTAGGAATCTGGTTATCATCTAGACTTTTTAAAAGTAAATTTACAAAACAGGAGCATATCTCTGCAGCTTCAGCGTTTGGAATGGGTATAGTTGGAGTAACAGAGGGAGCAATACCATTTGTAGCATCAAATCCTCTTCAAATGATAACAGCTTCAGTTATAGGAGGAGCAGTTGCAGGAGGATTAGCAGGAGCAACAGGGTGTAAATTCTATGGTGGAATTGGATCACCTATTGGAACTTTTATAGGGTATATAGAGCAGCCAGTTCCTTTCATAACTTGGATTGGATGTACCTTAGCTGGAATAATAACTACAGCTCTTATAATTGGATTTTGGAGAGAAAAAATTGTTGAAGAAAGTGAAACTTTAGAAGAGATTTTAGCTTAATAGGGAGATAAAAAAATGAAAAAAGTTCATGTTTATGCTAATACACACTGGGATTATGAGTGGTATTTTACAGCTAACGAATCAATTGTTCAGCTTATCTATCATATGGATGAAGTTATAGATGCTTTGGAAACAGATAAACTTAGCTATTATTTTTTAGATGGGCAAGTAAGTATATTAGAGGAGTATTTAAAATATGCTCCGAAAAATTTAGAGAGAATAAAAAAATTAGTAAAAGAGGGAAAGTTATTGATAGGTCCATGGTTTACTCAAACAGATGAGCTTATTATCTCTGGAGAATCAATAGTGAGAAATCTATTTTATGGAATAAAAACATCACTAGAATTTGGAGATTATATGAAAGTTGGTTATCTTCCAGATTCTTTTGGACAAAGTCAAGATCTACCAAAGATTTTAAATGGTTTTAATATAAAAAACTTTATCTTTTGGAGAGGACTTTCTAAGGATCTTTGCCCAGATAGAGAGTTTTTATGGACATCTGATGATAGCAGTGAAGTTTTAACATACAATATAAAAAATGGATACTACTATGGTGGAAACATTATTTATAATGACGATGTAAACAGTGTAGAAAAAACATTTTTAGATGGAGTTTCAAAAGAGAATATTCTTCTTTCTGTTGGTGGAGATCAAAGATATGTAGATTTTAATTTAAAAGATAGAATAAAGTTTTATAACTCTAAAACCAATGAAGATATAGTTTATATAGAGAGTAGTTGTGAAGAGTTTTTTAAAGAACTTGCCAAAGAGGGAGGATTTAAAAAAATCACAGGAGAGTTTTTATCACCATCTAATTCAAAAATCCATCGTTCAATCTACTCATCTAGATATGATCATAAATATTTAAATGACAAAATTGAAAGAAAGCTAATATACCATCTAGAACCACTAATAGTTATAGGACAATATTTGGGATTAACTCCTAAGGTAGAGATGTTAGAGCAGATTTGGAAAAAATTACTTTTGAATCATGCTCACGATAGTGCGTGTGGATGTAATAGTGATAAAACTAATAGAAGTATATCATCAAGATTAGTTGATGTAGACCAACTTTCATATTCAGCTTATGATTATATTATAAAGAAGATTTGTGAATCTATTGAAGATAAAAAAGAGAATGATATATTTATTTTTAATACTTTACCTTATAAAAGAGAGAATCCTATAAAATTAGAGGTATCAACAAAATGTGAGAGTTTTGATTTGCAAAACTCCAATGGAGAAAACCTAGAGTACAGTGTAATTTCAAAAGAAAAAGTTTATAGAGGTAGCATAAAAAGAGATGAATCAGAGCATAATCCAGAACTCTATTACTATATAACTAAAATCTATGTAAACTATCAATTAGAACCGTTCTCTTTAGCTAAGATAGTAGTTAATGAGATTGAAAATAGTAAAATTGAGAGAGATAGTTTAAATGAAGATGAGTTTATAGAGGATTCTTTTTATAAGATCTATTTTGAAAATGGAAAATTAACTATACTTGATAAAAAGAATAACAATAAAATTGAAAACGCCATGTATTTAGATGACTGTGGAGATGATGGAGATACATATGACTATTCACCTCCCATATTTGATAAAAAAATTAAACAATATTTTACAAAAGAAAGTTCAACATTTTATAACAGCTTTCTTGTAAAAGTTTTAAAAATAAAAGATAAATTTAAAGTTCCAATGGATTTAAAAAGTAGAAAAAATAGCGAGTTAGATAAAAAAAATAATTATGAATTAACCATTGAATTAAATAACTCTGGAAACATAATAGCTCACTTAACGCTTGAAAATAGTGCCTTTGATCATAAAATGAGAGTGATTATAAATACAGATATACTATCTATAAACTCGGTAGCAGATACACCTTTTGGAACTATTGAGAGATTAAATAAACCTGAACATTTAGATGATTGGAAAGAGATTGGGTGGAAAGAGGAGCCATCACCTATATATCCTTTTTTAAATTTTGTTTCTCTGAAGAATGAGGAGAAGTCAGTAACAGTAATGTCAAAGGGAATAAAAGAGTATGAGATTTTAGAAAATAATCAGATAGCATTGACACTATTTAGAAGTGTTGGATTCTTAGGTAAACCAGATTTAATAAGAAGACCTGGAATAGCTTCAGGACAGGAGTTTAAATATATTGAAACTCCTGACAGTCAATTGATAAAAAAAATGACATTTAAATTTGCAATTAGATTTGATAAAGAGTTTAATGCAGCTTTTATAAAAAGAGAGTATCAGAGATATTCAACAGCACTGCCTTATTATCAAATTCAAAATCTAAATCTTTTTACAAATACTTTAAAGTATTTTGTAATGCACCCTTTAAAAGAAAAATTAGGAACATTTGAAAATTTAATAGATCTATCAGAATCAAAATTGTCATTTTCATCTATATTTCCAATAGATGAAAAAAGTTATGGATTAAGAGTTGTAAATTTAAATTCAAAAGAGATTGATGACGCAATAAAGATAAATTTTGGAAGAGATTATCAAATTGTGGACATGTTAAATGAGGGAATTGGTGAGAAAAAGGAGATAGAAAACTCTACTATTAAAATAAATTGTATTAGAAAAGGGGAGATTCTAAATATAAAAATTTATATTTAATTCATAGAATTTGGAGGGGATTATATGAGTAAATTTATGAAATTTATGGAAGAGAAGCTGATGCCTATCGCAGCAAAAGTTGGACAAAATAGATATTTAAATGCAATTAAAGATGGATTTGTTTATGCAATGCCATTTTTAATAATAGGATCGTTTATACTTTTAATGGTGAATCTACCATTTACAGATTCAAATAATGCTTTGTATATAGAGTGGTATTCAAACTTTATGGGAGAGTATAAAGGAGAGTTGGTTCAACCATTTTACGTAAGTATGGGTATAATGTCTCTCTTTGTATCATATGGAATTGGTATGTCACTATCAAATAACTATGGCTTAAATAGCACAACTGGTGGCTTCTTATCAATGTATGCATTTCTCCTTGTATCAGCTAAGTTAGATTGGTTACCAGTAGGACAAGTAGAGGGAGCGGAAACTTTATTTCTTATCTCTGATGGTGGATGGATGCCAATTATGGATGCTAGATACCTTGACGCTAAAGGACTATTTACAGCTATTTTAGGAGCAATAATAGCAATTGAAATATTTAGATTTTTAGTGAGGAAAAATTTTGTAATTAAGCTTCCAGATTCAGTACCACCAGCAATTGCTAAATCATTTGAGCTTTTGATTCCAATAATTTTTGTTACAATTATATTCCACACATTAAATATTTTAGTTATAAGCAGTATGGATGTTATGGTTCCAGAAATTATTTTAAAAGCTTTTGAACCACTATTAAATATGTCAGATTCTTTACTATCTTTAATTGCCATACTTGTAATAATACATCTATTTTGGTTTGCAGGACTACATGGAACAAATATAGTTGTGGCAATTGTAAACTCGATAACTCTATCAAATCTTGCAGTAAATCAAGCGGCACTACAAGCAGGAGAAACACTGCCAAAGATTTTTGCAGGTGGGTTTGTAGACTCTTTTATTTTTATGGGAGGTGTAGGAACTACTTTAGGTTTAACTTTAGCTATGGTTAGAAGTGATAACACACACATAAAATCTATAGGAAAACTATCTTTATTACCAGCTATATTTAATATTAATGAGCCAATTATGTTTGGAACACCTATTGTTATGAATCCACTACTGTTTGTACCTTTTATAATGATTCCAATTATCAATGGTACTATAGCGTGGTTTGCTACAAAATATGGGTTAGTTTCAAAAATTGTAACTTTAGTTCCGTGGACAACACCGGGACCATTGGCAGCGCTATTAGCAACGAACTTAGATATTTCAGCAGCTATTTTAAGCTTAGCTTTAGTGCTACTTGCTTATTTTATATATACACCATTTTTAAAATTATATACAAAATCATTAGATGAAAGTGAGGTTTAAAATGATAAAATTTAAGGATAATTTCTATTTTGGAAGTGCGTCTTCAGCAACTCAAAGTGAAGGGGCTTGGAATGAAGAGGGAAAAGGGAAAAATATATGGGATTATTGGTATGAAACAGAAAGTTTTAGATTTCATAATGAGATAGGTCCTTATGAGGCATCTACTTTTTATAAAAACTATAAAGAGGATATAAAGTTACTAAAAGAAACAGGGCATAACTCTTTTAGATTCTCTATTAGTTGGTCAAGATTAGTACCAGATGGTTTTGGTGAAATAAATAAAAAAGCAGTTGAGTTTTATAACAATGTAATAGATGAGATGTTAGCTAATGATATAGAGCCTTTTATAAATCTATTTCACTTTGATATGCCTATGTGTATGCAAGAACTTGGTGGTTGGGAAAATAGAGAGGTAGTAGAACACTATGCAAATTTTGCAAAAATATGTTTTGAAAATTTTGGAGATAGAGTAAAAAGATGGTTTACATTTAATGAACCTATAGTTCATGTTGAATGTGGTTATCTTTTAGGATATCACTATCCTTATAAGGTAGACCCTAAAGGTGCAGTACAAGTTGCGTATCATACATCTTTGGCAAGTGCTTTAGCCATAAAAAATTATAAAGAACTAAATCAAAAGGGAAAGATTGGAATAATATTAAATCTTTCGCCATGTTATCCTAGAAGCGAGAATAAATGGGATTTAAAAGCATCTTTTATAGCTGATCTATTTGCTAACAAAAGTTTTTTAGACCCAGCTGTAAAGGGGTATTTTTCAGAGGAATTGATAGAGATTATTAAAAAGCACGAATTAATGCCTAACTATACAAAAGAGGATTTAGATATTATAGCCAATAACACTGTGGACTATTTAGGAGTTAACTACTATCAGCCAAGAAGAGTTGCTGCAAGAGCCTCTTTACCTAATATAGAAGCTCCATTTATGCCTGAGTATTACTACGATTATTATGTTATGCCTGGAAGAAAGATAAATCCGCATAGAGGTTGGGAGATTTTTGAAAAAGGAATCTATGATATTGCTTTAAATATAAGGGATAACTACGGAAACATAGAGTGGTTAATTACAGAGAATGGTATGGGAGTAGAAGGAGAAGAGAAGTTTTTAGTTGACGGGATTATTCAAGATGATTATAGAATTGATTTTTATAAGGATCATTTAAGATGGTTACATAAGGGTATAGAGGAGGGCTCAAACTGTATTGGTTATCATGTGTGGACATTTATAGATAACTGGTCTTGGTTAAATGCTTATAAAAATAGATATGGATTAGTTTCATTGGATTTAAATACTCAAAAAAGAACGATTAAAAAAAGTGGAAAGTGGTATAAAGAGCTTTCTGAAAAGAAGGGATTTTAAATGAAAAACTATTTAGTCTTTGATTTAGGAGGAACGTTTATAAAATATGGAGTTTTATCTTCAAATGGGGAGATAATAGAAAACTCTAAGTTTAAAACACCGAAAAGTTTAGATGAGTTATATAAAAATATGTATAAAATAAAAAAAGAGATTAGCTATGAGGTTTCAGGTGTAGCTTTAAGCTGTCCTGGAGCTGTAGATAGTAAAACTGGATTTATAGGTGGAGTTAGCGCACTACCATATATTCATGGACCTAATTTAAAAAAAGATTTAGAGGAGCTATTGGACTTAGAGATTCATATTGAAAATGATGCTAACTGTGCAGCTCTTGCAGAGGTTTGGTTAGGTGAAGCAAAAGACAATGAGGATGTTGTTTTTATTGTTATTGGTACTGGAGTTGGTGGAGCTATAGTTAAAGATAAAAAAATACATAGGGGAAAAAACTTACATGCTGGTGAGTTTGGAATTATGTATTTTGAAAGTGAAGATGGAGTGCCTGGAACATGGGGAAGAGTTTCAGTAGGTCAACTTACAAAAAGAATTTCTCAACATTTAGGAAGAGAGGTTGATGGATTGGAACTATTTAACTTTGTTGAAAAAACAGAGGATGAAGTTATATTAAAAGAGGTAGAGCAGTGGTATTCTGACTTGGCTAAAGGTATTCTTACAATTCAATATGTTTATGATCCTGAAAAAATCATAATCGGAGGAGGTATTAGTTCGAATCGAATTATAATAGATAGTATTCAAGAGCATGTTGATAAACTTATAAAAAAAATAGATGTTGCTACAATATATCCTGAAGTAAAAGCATGTAAGTTTAATAATGACTCAAATTTAATAGGAGCTTTATATAATTTTTTAGAAAACTCATAATAAAGGTATAAAAATATAAAAAGACTAGGTGGGCGAACACCTAGCCAGTGATTACTTAGTACCCTTTTTTAGCTATTAGTAGGAAAAAAAGGACTATAAATACGATTCTTAACATATGTAAATTTCACCCCCTTTCAAGAGGTAAGTAACCACTGATAAAAATTATATCATAATATAAAAAATTAAAAAAGAGCTAGTTTTCGCCCCTAGCTCTTTTTCTGTACAATGAAACTTACATCATTGAATCGTATTTATTTATAGTAACTGTATTATACTACCATTTTTTTCAAAAATCAAATTAAATTTAACTGAGCTTGGATGGTATCCTGGAACACTATTTACAGATGCCATGGTAAGCTCTTTAATGAAATGTTATATAAAAAAGATTTGCTTAAAACTTTTTTGTGTGATATTATGTGTCTAATAAAAAATACAAAGGTAGAGGTTGCAGAGGACAAGAGTAAGTTGGTGGAGCTAGACAAGGCTTTGAAGTCAATTGAAAGGGGAATTTGCCGAAATAAAAATTCGTCAAAATTTTTATTGGGGATATAGAGAATATCTATATAACTGTCATTAGGTATCTAATGTTGTGCTATCCAAAGTTGTAAAGCAATTTTCTTATATATCATATAGTGAAATTTTACAAAACTACCATAACTTTTTTGTGGTAGTTTTTTTTTATTAAAAAATGAAAAAAGGGGAAAATAATATGAGTTATTTAAGTAGGGTAAATGATGTTTTTAGTTTTTTAAATCCAATAACGGATGTTCTGTGGGAGTTTCCAAGAAACTTTGAGTTTTATAAGAGTATCCCAATAATAGGGGAGTTTTCACTAGCTATTTTACTGCTAATAGGGTGTGGACTATATTTCACTTTAAAACTAAATTTTGTACAGATTAGATATTTTAAAAGAAGTATAGATATTTTAAAAGTAAAAAATGAAACTAAAATTGGAATATCTCCAATGGCTTCTTTTTTACTAAGTAGTGCTACAAGAATTGGACCAGGAAACATAATGGGAGTAACAGGTGCTGTTTTAGCAGGAGGGCCCGGAGCACTATTTTGGATGTGGGTTAGTGCTTTCTTTGGAATGGCAACATGTTTTGTAGAGGCTACTCTTTCTCAAATTTTTAAAGAGAAAAATGGAGATGATTATGTTGGCGGAATAGCTTATTATGGTAGAAGATTATTAAACAATAGTAAGTTAGCTGGATTTGTAATAGCAGTAGCATATATTTTCTATGCACTATTTACACTACCATCTCAGGTATTTCATATGTTTACAGCATTTGGATCAGTTGCTAGCCAAATCACTGGAAGTGTTTATGCTAGAACAGATACTTTATACATTGTAATAGGTCTAACTATCATCTTAATTACAACAATAATTATCTTTGGTGGAATTAGAAGAGTAGCACTAGCTACAGACTTTATAGTTCCAATAATGGCAGTGACATATTTTGTAATAGCACTATTTTTAATAGGAATAAACTTAGATAAAGTTCCATACTTTTTTACAGCGGTATTTGCAGGAGCTTTCAGTCCTGAAGCTATCTTTGGAGGAGCTATGGGAATAGCACTACAACAAGGTATAAAAAGAGGTCTGATGTCTAACGAAGCTGGGCAAGGAACTGTTACCATGGCAGCGGCAGCAGCAGATGCAAAGCACCCAGTGGAGCAAGGGTTCATTCAATCTTTTGGAGTTTTCGTAGATACTTTTGTAATTTGTACAATCTCTGGATTCTTAGTTATAATTGCTAATGTTTGGAACTTAGATGGATTTGATTTTATGGCTTTAAGAAGTGATAAGCTAGGTTATTTTATAACATCACTAAAAGTACTATCTCCTGGAATGTTAGAAAAACCAATTCAGTTTTTAGTTGCTCTATGTTATGGAATGTTTGCTTTCTCAACAATTTTAGGAATGATAGCCTTTATAGAGGTTTCAGCAACAGAGATATCAAGAAATAAGGCATTTTTAAATATTATGAAACTAATCTCTTCACTAGTTTTCATACCTTTTGGAGTAGCATGTGTATGGTCAGGAGCAGAGTTAGATAATATTTGGATAATAAGTGATTTAACAAATATAATGATGGTATATATTAACGTACCTTTAATTATAATGGGATTTAAGTATACACAGATAGCTTTAAAAGATTATGAAGAAAAAGGAGACTAATATGAAATACTTAGGAACTATGAAAGATGTTGATGGAGTTTTAGAAATTGGAGGAGTTTTAGTTACGGAGTTACAAAAAGACTATGGAACACCTCTTTACATATATGATTTAGAGCTTATGGAGAAAAAGATAACAGCTTTAAAAGAGGGATTTCATAGTGAGAAATTTAAAACAACTATTGTTTATGCATCAAAAGCTTATCTATCAAAAGGGATGGTTCAAGTAGTAGATAAAATGGGGTTAGATATAGACGCTGTTTCAGCAGGAGAACTACATACAATATTATCTACAAAAATAAATCCTAAAAAGATTCATATGCATGGAAACAATAAATCATTAGAAGAGTTAGAGATGTGTGTAGGTAGTGAGATTGGAAGCATAATTTTAGATAATAGATTTGAGGCTAAAAGAGTTGCTGAAGTTTGTAAAAGATTAGGTAAAAAAATAGATGTGATGTTAAGACTAAACATAGGAATAGATGCTCACACTCATGAGTATATAAAAACAGCAAAGCACACTTCAAAATTTGGAGAGTCTATTTTTGATAAAGATATAGTGGAGATTGTAAGAGAGATAGTAGGAAAGCAGGAGCTAAACTTCTTAGGATTTCATTGTCATATAGGGTCGCAGATATTTGATGAGTTAGCATTTAGTGAAGGTATAGAAACTATGGTTAAGTTCACAAAGGAGATTTCGGAAAAGTTAAATATAAAAATACCTGAGATAAACCTTGGTGGAGGATTCGGAGTTAGATATACAGAAGAGGATACAGATGTAGACCTAAAAAAGTTAATGAAAAAAATTGTAAAATCTTTGGAAGAAACTTTAGAAACTGAAAACTTCACTATTGAAAAGGTATCAATAGAACCAGGTCGTTCTATAGTGGCTCAAGCTGGAAGCACTCTTTATACAGTTGGAGGAAAGAAGAAAACTTTTGGTGGAGAGAAGTATGTTTTTATAGATGGAGGAATGACAGATAACATAAGACCTGCTCTTTATAGTGCTAAGTACGAAAGTGTTGTAGCTAATAGATTAAAGGAAGAGAGGAGAGAGACTATCTCTTTAGCTGGAAAGTGCTGTGAGTCTGGAGATGTAATTATAAAGGATACAAAGTTAGGGAAGTGTGACGAAGGGGATCTAGTTCTTGTTAGTTGTACAGGTGCCTATGGACACTCGATGAGTAGTAACTACAATAAAGCTTTAAAACCAGCTGTAGTTTTCGTAAAAAATGGACGTAGTTATCTGGTTTCTAAAAGAGAAACTTATGAGGATTTAGTGAGAAACGATTTGATGTTAGAGGATATATAAAAATATAAAACAGACTAGATTTTTAGTCTGTTTTTTCTATTTTTTATACTTGAAGAAATTTTAAAAAAATAAAAAAATTTTTCTAATAGGCACAGAATATAAAAGGTGTTACAATCGAGATTGTAATATTTTTGGTAACAATTTAAATGAAAGGAGAAATATATGGCAATTGCAGAAGTTATAAAATATAATGGAGGCAAAAATGATTTCATATGGAAATTTCCAAATGAAGAGATAGGAACTTGGAGTCAACTTATTATTAATGAGGTTCAAGAGGCTATTTTGTTAAAGGATGGAAAAATATGTGATTGTTTTGGCCCAGGTAGATACACATTAGATACACTTAATATTCCAATCTTAAATAAAATAATTAACATTCCATTTGGACAAAAGTCTCCATTTAAAGCGGAACTTTTTTTTGTCAATAAGCTTCATATATTAGATATAAAATGGGGGACAGTATCTCCTATTCAAATTCAAGATCCCAAATATAAGATCTATGTATCACTAAGATCTTTTGGACAGTTCGGAGTAAAAATAGATGACTCTGTTACATTTTTTAGAAAATTAATTGGAACTAATAAAAACTTCTCAAAAGATGAGCTTATATCTTTTTTTAGAGGGATTTATTTAACAAAAATTAAAGATACAATCTCATCATACTTAGTTAAGAAAGGTATCAGTATTTTAGAGATAAATGCATATTTAGAGGAGTTATCACTATATATTCAAGATAAGTTGAGTCCGTTTTTTAAAGAGTATGGAATTGAGATGTTAAATTTTTATATAAATGATATCAATTTTCCTGATGATGATGAGAGTATAAAAAAGTTAAAAGATGCTTTGAGTAAAAGAGCAGAGATGGATATTGTGGGATATAGCTATGTCCAACAAAGATCATTTGATACATTAGAGGGAGCAGCAACAAATAACTCAGGAAATCTATCAAATGATTTTATAAACGCAGGTATAGGAATAACTTTAGGAAATAGTTTTGGGAACGTTATGGGAAAAAATATAGGTTCTCAAATAGATGTTACAGGAGAAAAAGTTGAGAAAATTGCAAAATGTATCGCATGTGGAAAATCATTTGATGGAAATGCAAATTTTTGTCCATATTGTGGGAATGCTCAGAAAAAAATATGTAATAAATGTGGTTCCATTCAAAGTAATATTGAAGCAAAGTTTTGTTTTCAATGTGGAGAGTCATTAATAAAAGTATGTCCTAATTGTAAAACCGAAATTGAAGAGAATGGAAAATTTTGCTCTTGTTGTGGTCATAGAATAGGGGGATAAATAATGGGTATAAAAAATAAATCAACTTTTGTTTTTTTAATTCTTTTTGTGATGATAACATTACTTTTGCTAAGAGGTATAAAAATTGAAGTTAAAGAGTTTATAATTCCAATAAATATATTTTTGATACTATCGGAAGTTTTAATTGCTATTTGTAGCTTTATTTTAAGTAATATAAAAATTGATATAGATAAAGTATTTTTACATTCTGGTGTCTATGTTACTTTAACATTTTTCTTTATTTTTACTCTAGGTGGAGCTATATTTTATAATGTATTTGAAAATGTGGACAACTTTATACATTATAATTTCATATTGATGCTAACAGCTATAACACTTATATTATCAATTATAAAGATAGGAATAAAAAAGGGGAGAGAAAATGGTTAGTGTAAATTTTGATTCATTAAATAGTAAAAAGAGAAAAGGTTTAATTTTAATTATTATAGGGATTTTCTTTGCATTGATAACGCTTGCATTTTTAATAGAGTTTGAAATTGTGCCTTTAATCATATTTGGAATAATTACTCTTGTTTTAATTGGATTTGGCTATCACTTGAGAACATTAAATAAAAATGCCTATAGATATCTGGATTTAATAGAGAAAGGATATCTTTCAATAGGTGAGATAGCAAAACTTTTAAATTTAAGTGAGAGAGAGGTACAGGATGAAATTTCTGAACTGATAGCAGATGGAATATTTGTAAATATATTTTTAGATAAAGATAGAACTGTTATAACACAAATTTCTAAGAAAAATACTAGCAACACTAATCAAAATTCAAATAATATAAAAGAAGAAAAAGTTATTAAAGAGGAGGAGTTAAAAGTATATGTATGTCCAGGGTGTGGATATAAAGTTAAAAAAACTTCTCAAATTCAAGTGTGTGAATTTTGTGGTAGCAACTTTTAATTAAAATAGATATTAAAAATATGGAGGGGGAAAACATGGCAAAAGATGCAAGTTATTTATTAGAAATGGACAGAGCTGAGTTAGAAAGAAGAATGAAGGAGGTTTATCAAAGACAAAAGTTATCACCTAGACTTACAGTAATAGCAAGATCCTTAGATATTTTATTCAGTGTGATATTTGTTTTTGTAGCAGATGAGTGGTTGTACAAAATTTTATGGACTTGTGGAGCTTTATATGCAGGATATAAATTAATGAAACCTCATAGTGATGATAAAGAAATTAATGAAAAATTGGAAAAAGTAGCTGAAGGGGTAGAAAATTTAAGAAAGTTTAAAAATGGTGAAATCAATTTAAATGTTTCAGAAAAAGATGTAGAGAAAGCGGAAAAAGGGGTAAAAAAGTTTTTACCACATCTATTAAAAAATTCAACACCTATAAAAGTAATGGCTTTAATTCCTATAATTAGTTTATATGCAGATGAATTATCTACATATACAGATATAAGAAGAGGAGGCTTAACAGCATTGTTAAGTGGAAAGATGGGAACGTGTGGTCTAAATCATTTCACAAATGACTGTATTATAGAAGAGGATGTAAACAATAAATTTGCAGAAGCATAAGGAGGAAAAATGGCAAAAGAGGTATTATTAGAAAGAGGTAGTGTTGTAAAAACAGGATTTGTAGGTTTCAGTTGGACGGTATTTTTCTTTGGATTCTTTGTTCCATTATTTAGAAAAGACTTCAAATCAGCATTTGTTTTATTACTTATAGGATTATTTTTAGGAGCATTTACAGCAGGAGCAGGAGCAGGATTATTGAATTTAATTGTTGCATTTGGATATAATAAATACTACACAGAAAATCTAATGAAATTAGGATTTTTACCTGTTGATAATACAAATAAAATATTATTAGAACAGTATGGAATATATTGTTAATAATACTCTTTGGAGGAAATTAATGAAAAAAATAATAGTTATGATTTTACTTGCATTAAGTTTTTTAAGCTGTGGGGATTCAAAAGAAATTGAGGCAGTAAAAAATGGAACTTTAAATGGTTATCCACATAAAACATTAGGTAAGGCAATTGATGGGTTTGTAGGAAATCCAAAATGGGAAGAGATTAAGGCAGAAGATGGAAATAGATACATTAACATATCAGGAAAAATAGAATATTATAAAAAAGAAACAAATATACTTTTACAATATAAAGTAAAAGATAATAGTTTTGAATTTAATGCTTTAGAATTTAATGATATACCCCAAAATATATTTATTTATAATGCTCTTATAGAAAAAATGTATGAATAATTTGAATAAAAATCTCTTACAATTTATTAGCTTTAATTTATGAGGTTAGATATTAATTTATCTACCCTCTTTTTTTATAAATTTTTGAAAGAAAGATTTTATGATATAATATAAAATAAAAGAAAAAATTGGAGGGTACAATTGGATTTTTTAAAGAGATTAGAAAATGAAGTTGGATACACAATTTACAGTCGTGGGAAAGACTATTACAATAGAGGGAAAGCTGGGAACTTCAAACTTTATGGTGTAGAGGAGGAGTATTACGGAGAGGGTGTTCGTAATCTTGAAGGTTCAGTAAAGGGAAGTAACTATTTAAACTATAAAACTGAGGTTATTTTTAGTAAAGATGAGGTTTTAGATTTTAACTGTAGTTGTATGTATTTTAGAGAGAATATAAAACCTTGTAAACATATAGTAGCCGTTGCTATGGCGGCGTATAATCTTGTATTAAAAAAAGAAAGTATAGAAAGAGTTAAAGCAGATATTCATCTAGATTTTTTAAAAAATCCAATAGGTGAGAAAAAGAATCTAATATTTTTAAAAATCACTCCTAAAATTGAAAATATAAGGGGATACATAGATTTTAAACTAGATATAGAGATTGTAACAAAAGATAAAAACTACAAGTTAACTAATAAGCTATCGAAGTTTTTAAAAGCTTATGGTCTTACATCTTTTGATTTTGGAAAATCTTATCAGTATAACCCTGCAACAGATTATTTTCAAGGGTGGGAGAAAAAGTTTTTAGATTTTCTAAAGGAGTATGAGGGAATACTTGAAAAAAGTTATTATGGTGAATTTAATATTTCAACTATTTTAAGTAATAAATTTAGTTTTGATAGACTTTTAGATATTTTAGTTGAGGGAGATCAGATAGTTTTAAAAAATGAAAGTTTGAAAGAGATTTTAGAGATAGATGTTAAAAACTCAGGTAGTGATATTGAACTAGCCTTTAAAAATATATCTAATTTTATTCAAAGAGGAGAGAGAACTCTTCTTCATTTAGATAATGGAACTCCAATATTTTATAGAGTTTCAACTGAGGATATAGAGATTTATAAAAAGATTCGTCAAAAAACTAGTAGAAGTGAAACTATGGTAATTAGTGAAAGTAATCTTCCTGTAGTTATAAACTCTATTCAGAAAATGGCAAAGTTAGAGCTATCAGAAGATATAAAGAAAAAGGTTTATACCCCTAATAAGATAGAGGATAAAATATATATAGATTCATATAATACATACGGATTAAAGGTTTATACTAAGAGATTCTATGATGGAATATATGAGGGCGACTTAGATGGAACCATAATTTTAAGCAACCAGTTAGAGGGATACTCGTTATATAAAGATGTTTTAAAAGATTATCAAAATAACTTTGAAAATGGAGCTTATCATATAACAAATGTTGAAAGTATATATAGATTTGTAGTAGAGGGAATACCAGAGTTAGAGAGATACTATGAGATGTATTACTCTGAGGAGTTTAAAAATAAAAGTTATACTACAGCTAGCTACCGTGTAGAAACAAAGGTAACTGATATTTTAGATATAAGTTTTAATATAGATGGAATAGATAAAGACGAGGTAGTTAGATTTTTAACTGCAGTTCGTGAAAAGAAAAAATACTATCTTTTAAAAAATGGTGGAATTATAGATATAGGAGATACCTCTGAATTAGATGGATTAAATGATCTTTTAGATATTTCAGAGGCTAGTAAAAAAGAGATAGAGGCTGGAGTTATATCAAGAGCTAAGAACTACAGTTATTTCTTAAGTTCCACTTTAAAGAGAATAAAAAATCTGGTTTTAGATGAAAACTTTAAAGAGATGGAAAATAATCTGAAATCTATTAGTAGTAAAGAGGAAGAAGCCTCTATTAAAAAGAGTTTTCCTATGTTAAGAGACTATCAACTATATGGAGTTCAGTGGTTAAATACTCTTAAAAAATTAGGGCTTGGTGGAATTTTAGCTGATGATATGGGACTTGGAAAAACACTACAAACTATAGCGTATTTAAGTATGGAAAAAAGAGAGCTACCAAGTATAGTTATAGCTCCAAAATCACTAGTTTATAACTGGAAAAGTGAGTTTGAAAGATTCGCTCCTAGTGTAATAGTTAAAATGTGTGTAGGTGTAAAATGGGAGAGAGAAGAGGCTATTAAAAGTCTAAAAAGTGGTGAAGTTTTAATAACTACTTACGGAGTATTAAAAAATGATTTAGATCTATATGGAATGATGCCATTTGAAAAGGGATTTGCCAATATAATTATAGATGAAGCACAGAATATAAAAAATATTTTAGGAAAAACTTCCAATGCTATAAAAGAGGTAAAGGGTGAAACTAAAATAGCTCTTACAGGAACTCCCATTGAAAACAACATACTTGAACTTTGGAGTATATTTGACTTTGCTTTTCCAGGGTATCTTGGGAAACATACAACATTTAAAAAGAGATACTTAGATAATCTAAAGAGCTTAAAAAGTGTTGTGGGACCATTTATATTAAGACGTACAAAGAGCGAAGTACTTCAAGAACTTCCAGATAAAATTGAGCAGGATGTTGTTGTTGAATTAGGTGAGAAACAAAGAAAGTTATACTTAGGGTATTTGGAAAAGTATAAAAGAGAGGTTGAAGCTGTTGGTAGTGATGCTATAAAGATACTCTCTTGTTTAACAAGGCTTCGTCAACTGTGTAATCATCCAAAGCTATTTATTGAGGACTATAAAGGGGAGAGTGCAAAGTTAGATGCTCTTTTAGAACTTCTTCAAGAGGCTAAAAGTGGAGGACATAGAGTGCTACTTTTCTCTCAGTTTACAGAGATGTTAGGTATAATAAAAAATCATCTGAAAGATGAATTTAATATTTTATATTTAGATGGAAAAACTAAGGTAGAGGAAAGGTTAAATTTAGTTGAAAGATTCAATAGTGGAGAGGGGGATATATTTGTAATATCTCTTAAAGCTGGAGGAAGTGGACTGAATTTAACAGGTGCAGATACAGTTATACACTTTGACCCTTGGTGGAATCCATCTGTAGAGAATCAAGCTACAGATAGAGCTCATAGAATGGGACAGAAAAATGTGGTAAATGTATTTAGACTTATAACTAAGGGAACTATTGAGGAAAAGATAAACCTTATAAAAGATGAGAAGTCCAAAGTTATTAGTGAAGTTTTAGATGGAGAGAAGTGTGAGCTTTTAAAAATGAATAGAGATGAGCTATTAAAGCTATTTTAATGGCACAAAAAAAGCTAGGTATAAAATACCTAGCTTAAATCATTTAAAGAGGATGGATCAAGACTATCCTTGTATTTTTTAGCAAGGAAAAGTCCAAATAGTAAACTAGCTAAAACATCACTTAGCCAATGATATGATAGATAAACTCTAGAAATAGCAACTAGTATTGGAATAACTGACCAGAATATTTTCATATGAATATTTTTATTCATCATTGCTAAGTAGAAGAATCCGCAAGAAGCTACCATAGTATGTCCTGATGGGAAAGACATATAATCTCCGTTATAAGGAACTCTTTTTTGTAGAACATCTGTTATAAAGTAAAATCCAAAGTTATTCCACTCTTCATAGGGACGGCTTCTTACAAAAACAGCCTTTAAAATAGTGGAGATTAAAGACCCAAACATCATTATTACAACAGCACTTAAAATTAAAGTTTGAAGTTTTGTGTTCTTCTTATATCTAAAGTATAAAAATGCAGGAAGTGCTACTAAAGCTAAGTAGTTTGGTTCACCTAAATGAGTTATTCCTTTAAAAATATCTGTTAGAGTTTCATTTAATATAGGGTAGTTAGCTAGTAATCCTTGTGGATAATGATTTGATACAATAAAAGCGATTTTTTTATCTAAGAAGTTTATTACAAAAAGTAGAAATATAACAAAAACTATAAAAAGTATGTACTGCATCCTTTCAATCCTTAAGTTTAACTTGATAAGATCTCTTCTTTTTAATAAAATGTAGATGATTAAACAGATTAAAAATATTGTACCTATATCTATCATTATAACCTCCTAAAAAATTTGATTTTACATGCCTTTGATACTAACTAGAATACAAGAAAAATAGGGTATTTCCTTTGTTATTTTATAGAGAATATAACTAAAAAAACTTTAAATAGTATGACTAGTATACATTTATACAAAATGCTGATATAATATAAGAAAAGAAAAGAATGGAGAGAAAAGGATGAGATTACAAGGGGTAAGTAAAAATTCTAAAGAAAATACAAGACAGTATATATATAGAGTTTTAAGAGAGAATATTATGAGTTTAAATTTAAAACCGGGGGAATCAATAGGAGAGATAGAGTTAAGTAAGATATTAAATGTGAGTAGAACTCCACTGAGAGAGGCTATTGTACAATTAGTAGAGGAGAAGTTACTACAGGTTTTTCCTCAAAAAGGGTCTTTTGTTTCTAAGATAGATTATGATTTAGTAGAGGAAGCTATCTTTGTTAGAGAAACGTGTGAAGAGAGAATATTAAAAATGGCTATGTGTGATAAAAATGTAAATGACTTAGTGATGAAGTTAGAGAAAAATATAGAGTATCAAAAGATAATTTTAAATTTTGATGGGGATCTACATGAGTTTTTCACTTTAGATAATGAGTTTCACTATATTTTATTTGAACACTACAATAAAAAGAATAGTTGGAAGGCTATAAAAAGATTGTCTACTCACTATGATAGACTTAGACTTTTAGATGCTTTAGAGAAAACTAATATTGAAGCTACACTAAATCAACATATAAAAATTGTAGAGTTAATAAAAAATAAAGATGATAAAAATGTAGATACATTAATTGAGAAACATCTTTTAAATTATAAAGATGTAATTAAAAAATATGAGGCAAAATATCCAGAGTATTTTTGCAGTAAGTAAAAAAAAATTAAGATGTAGCACTTGAGGTATAGTTCAAAACACTATATTTCAAGTGCTTTTTGTTTAAAATGAAAAAAGACCAAGTGAGTCGGCACTTGGTCGGTGGTTACTTAGTATACTTTTTCAACTAGTAAAAGAAAAAGTATTCCAATGAAAATTATTTTTGACATCACGTATGGTACACCCCCTTTCTAGAGGCTAAGTAAACCACCATAATTAGTATAACACATTTACAAAAAATAGAAAAGAGCCAGCTTCCGACTTCTGGCTCTCACTATAATGTACCTTACGTGCATTAAATAATTTTCATTTGTAACTGAATTATACTCTTATTTTATACAAAAATCAAATAATATTTTTTAAAAAACTTTAAATAATATGACTAGTGTATATTTATACAAAACACTAAGATGCAGCACTTGAAGTATAGTTCAAAACACTATATTTCAAGTGCTTTTTGTTTAAAATAGAACACTAAACTCTAAAAATAGAACAAAAAAATATGTTGACAAATTCTAAAAGATTGGTTATCATACTTGCATACAACTAATACAAAAAGATTTGAAGGAGTTTCTATGAGAAAATTTATGGATTCAGATTTTTTATTAAAAAATGATGTAAGTAAAAAACTATATGAATACGCAGAAAAAATGCCAATATTCGATTATCACTGTCACCTTAATCCAAAGGAGATAGCTGAGAATAAAAGCTATGAAAATATAACACAGATTTGGCTGCTTGGAGACCACTATAAGTGGAGAGCTATGAGATCAAATGGTGTAGATGAAAAGTATATTACAGGAGATGCAACTGACTATGAAAAGTTCTTAGCTTTTGCAGAAACTATGGAATACGCTTATGGAAACCCACTTTTCCACTGGTCTCACTTAGAGCTTAAGAGATTCTTTGGAATAGAAGAGGTATTAAATAGAAAGAGTGCTGAGAGCATCTGGAACAAAGCTAATGAGCTTTTAAAAACAAGTGAGTTTACAGCTAAAAGACTTATTGAAAGATCAAATGTAAAAGCACTTTGTACAACAGATGATCCTGCTGATACATTAGAGTTTCATCAAGAGATTTTAAAAGATGAGAACTTTAAAGTGAAAGTTCTTCCAACTTTCAGACCTGATAAAGCTATCTACTTAGAAAAAGATGATTACCTAATCTGGTTAGAAAAATTAGAAACTGTTTCAAATGAAAAGATAAATACTTTCAAAAAACTAGTTGAAGTTTTAGAGGGAAGAGTACAGTTCTTCGTAGAAAATGGTTGTGTTGTAACTGACCACAGTTTAGAGGCACCTTTTTACAGAAGAGATACTGAGAATAAAATAGAGGCAATCTTCGCTAAGAGATTAGCAGGAGAGACTTTAACAAAAGAGGAAGCGGATACTTATAAAACTGAGATCTTCTTAGCTCTTGGAAGGATTTACTATAAAAATGATTTAGGAATGCAACTACACATGGGTGCTCTTAGAAATAACAACGAAAGAATGTTTAAAAAACTAGGTGCAGATGTTGGTTTTGATTCAATAGCAGATAATAACTATGGAGAGGTTTTATCAAAGTTATTAAACAGTTTAGATAAAGACGGAGAGCTTCCAAAAACAATTCTTTACTGTTTAAATCCAAAGGACAATGAAGTTCTTGGAACAATGATTGGTAACTTCCAAAATAGTGATACTCCAGGAAAGATTCAGTTTGGATCTGGATGGTGGTTTAACGACCAAAAGGATGGAATGATTCGTCAAATGACAGCTCTATCTCAACTGGGACTTTTAAGAAGATTTGTAGGAATGCTTACAGACTCTAGAAGTTTCCTATCTTACACAAGACACGAGTACTTCAGAAGAATACTTTGTAATCTAGTTGGAACTTGGGTAGAAGATGGAGAGGTTCCATATGATGAGGAGATTTTAAAAGCGATGATTGAAGAGATTTGCTTCATCAATGCAAAGAACTACTTTAAGTTAGAAATTTAATTAATATAGATATTTAAGGAGGAGAAAGTGAAATTATCATTTAGATGGTATGGAGAATCTGATCCAGTAAAACTGGAATATATAAAGCAGATTCCAACAATGGATAGTATTGTAACAGCTATATATGATGTTCCAGTTGGAGAAGTTTGGCCAATGGATAAAATATTAGCTTTAAAGGAGACAGTTGAAAAAGCTGGATTAAAATTTGATGTTATAGAGAGTGTACCAGTACACGAAGATATAAAATTAGGTATTGGAAAAAGAGATGAGTATATAGCAAACTACAAGCAGAACATAAAAAACTTAGGAGCTGCAGGAGTTAAAGTTATATGTTATAATTTCATGCCTGTATTTGACTGGACTAGATCACAGTTAGATAAAGAGTTAGAGGATGGTTCAACAGCACTTGTTTACTACAAGGACCAAGTTGATGCATTAGATCCATTAAACAGTAATCTATCACTACCAGGATGGGATTCAAGTTACACAAAAGAGCAATTAGCAGAGCTATTTGCAGGATATAAAAGTATAGGACAAGAGGGACTTTGGGCTAATTTAGAGTATTTCTTAAAAGAGATTATTCCAGTAGCTGAAGAGGCTGATGTAAAAATGGCTATTCACCCGGACGATCCACCTTGGCCAATCTTTGGACTTCCAAGAATCATAACATGTGAAGAAAATGTTGATAGATTCTTAAGTCTAGTTGATAGCAAGTACAATGGATTAACTCTTTGTACAGGATCATTAGGATGTGCTAACTTCAACAATATGGAGAAATTAGTAGATAAGTACAGTGCAATGGGAAGAATCCACTTTATGCACGTAAGAAACGTAAAACTTCTTGAGGATGGAGTAAGCTTTGAAGAGTCAGCTCACTACTCAGGGTGTGGATCATTAGATATAGTTAAGATTATGGCAGCACTTCATAAGAATAACTTTGATGGATATTTAAGACCAGATCACGGAAGAATGATTTGGGGAGAAACAGGAAAACCAGGATACGGATTATATGATAGAGCTTTAGGAGCAAGTTATATAACAGGAATTTGGGAGACTCTTTCTAAGTTAAAGTAACAGTTATTAACAAAAGGAGATTTGAGATGAAATTAAACTTAAAGGATATAAAAAACATAGATGGTTCATTAGGGGTAATAGTACCAAAATATGATATTGAAACGGTAAAAGAGGAAACTTTAAAAACACCAAAGTGGTTACACTTTGGTGCTGGAAATATCTTTAGAGCATACATGGGGAAAGTACAACAAGTTTTAATTGAAAAAAATCTAGAGAATACAGGGATTATTGTAGCAGAGAGCTTTGATACTGAGATCATTGATAAAGCTTACACACCATTTGATAACTTAACTATCTTAACGACGTTAAATAAAAATGGAGATTTCCAAAATGAGATTATTGGTAGTATCGTTGAGTCGATAAAAGCTACTGATGAGAACTTCAATACTTTAGAGGAGATTGTAAAAAAAGATTCACTTCAGATGATCAGTTTTACAATAACTGAAAAAGGATATAACTTAAAGGATCCTTCTGGAAACTACTTTGGTGTTATATTAGAGGATTTCAAAAACGGATTTACTTCTCCAAAGCATGTAATGGCTTTAATTACAAAACTACTTTACTCAAGATTTAAAACTAATGGAACACCAATAAGTTTAGTAAGTATGGATAACTGTTCTGGAAACGGGGATAAAATAAAGGCAGCTGTTTTAGAGATAGCTACTGCTTGGAACACTAATGGATATGTTGAAGATGAGTTCTTAACATATTTAAAAGATGAGTCTAAAGTATCTTACCCTGTGACTATGATTGATAAAATCACTCCTAGACCAGCTGAAGAGGTAAAAATCTCTTTAGAGAAGTTAGGATTTGAGGATATGGCGCCAGTTATCACAAATAGAAACAGCTTTGTGGCTCCTTTTGTTAACGCTGAAATACCAGAGTACTTTATAGTTGAGGATAAATTCCCTAATGGAAGACCAAACTTAGAGGCAGCTGGGGTATTTTTAACAGATAGAGAAACTGTTGAAAAAACAGAAAAAATGAAAGTAACTACATGTTTAAATCCACTACATACAACACTTGCAATATTTGGATGTATCTTAAATAAGAAATCAATTTATGATGCTGCAAGCGATGAGGATTTAAATAGATTAATAAAAGAGGTTGGTTATAACGAGGCTTTAAAAGTTGTTGAAAGTCCAAAGATAATCGATCCAAAGGCCTTTATAGATGAGGTTATAGATGAGAGATTCTTAAATCCATATATCCCAGATCAACCAGAAAGAATAGCTACAGATACATCTCAAAAGATAGCTATCAGATTTGGAGAGACTATTAAGTCGTATATGGCTGATGAGAATTTAGACGTTAAATCATTAAAATACATTCCACTAGTTTTAGCAGGATGGTTTAGATACCTTTTAGGAGTGGATGATAAGGGATTAGAGAGATCAATTAGTAATGACCCAATGTTAGAGATGCTTAAGGGAGAGTTAGCAGGTATAGAGTTTGGAAAACCTGAGAGCTACAAAGGGCAACTTAAAACTGTGCTTACAAATGATAGAATCTTTGGAGTTAACTTAGAAGAAGTTGGTCTTTCAGAATTAATAGAAAATTATTTTGTAGAAATGTTATCTGGGGAGGATGCAGTTAGAAATACTTTACATAAGTATTTAGAAGCAAAATAAGAATCTTAATTAAAGGGAGATAGAAAGATGAGAATAATGAAAAAGGTTTTTATGGGAACTATGGCAATTGTCATGGGAGCTCTTTTTACATCTTGTAATAAAGGAAATGGGAAAGAAATCATCAGAGTATCACACAATCAAGCAGCAGATCACCCTACTAACATAGGGCTGCTTGCTTTTGAGAAGTATATAGAGGAAAATCTAGGTGATAAGTATGATGTTCAAATATTTCCAAATGAGCTTTTAGGTTCTCAAGTAAATACAGTTGAGTTAACTCAAACAGGGGCTATTAATTTTACTGTTGCAAGTAATGCAATATTAGAGAGTTTTGAAGATATATATCAAATTTTTAACCTGCCATATCTATTTACAAGTCCAGAGCATTATCATGCAGTTATGGATGATAAAGAGATTGTAGATCCAATATTTAAATCTACAAAAAAATCTGGATTTGAAGCAGTAGCTTGGTTAGATGCTGGAACTAGAAACTTCTATACAGTTAAAAAACCAATACTTACTCCAGATGATTTAAAAGGATTAAAAATTAGAGTTCAACAAAGTGCTTCTAATATTAGAATGATGCAACTATTTGGTGGATCAGCTACTCCAATGGGGTTTGGAGAAGTTTATACAGCGTTGCAACAAAACGTTATAGATGGAGCAGAAAATAATGAGTTAGCTGTAACAAGTAACAAACATGGTGAAGTTGCTAAGTATTATTCTTACAACATGCACCAAATGGTACCTGATATAGTTATTGGAAATGAGAGATTTTTAAGTAATCTTTCACCAGAGGAGAGAGAGATTTTTGATAAAGGATTCCAAATAATCTCAAGAGTTCAAAGAGATGCTTGGGGAGAGTCCGTAGAGAAATCTATTAAACAAGCTAAAGAGGAGATGAACGTACAGTTCTTCTATCCAGAGGTGTTACCGTTCCAAGAGAGAGTTTTACCACTTCACCAAGAGGTAATGACATCAAATCCTAAATTAGTTCCAATATACGAGAAGATTCAAGAAGTTGGAAAGTCTATGACAGGAGGAAAAGAGAATGAATAACATAAGAAAAGGTTTGGATAAAGTTTTACTAGGAACTTGTGTAGCACTATTTGCATTCATGACTTTAATGGGAACTTATCAAATTTCATCAAGATATATATTTAAAGCACCAAGTACAGTTTCTGAAGAGTTAATCTCTTACTCATTTGCTTGGATGGCAATGTTAGCTGCAGCATATATCTTTGGAAAAAGAGACCATATGAAGATGGTTTTCTTTGTGGAGAAACTTACAAATAAAACTCAAAGTCTACTAGGAGTTTTAAGTGAGCTTGTAATATTTCTATTTTCACTTGGAGTTTTAGTGAGAGGTGGATCAGCAATTACAGCTCTAACTATGACACAAACTACTCCTGCTCTTAGAATATCTATGGGGTATATATATGCAGTACTTCCAATATCTGGAGTTATAATCTGTATATACTCTTTATTAAATATTAAAGATATTTTAGAGAAATTAAAGGAGGAGATGTAAAAATGGTTTTAACAACAGCTCTAATTATGTTTAGTGTGCTGATAGTTACACTAATTTTAGGATTCCCAATAGCTATAAGTATAGGAATATCTTCTATACTAGCTATATTACCATCTTTAGCTTTTGATAATACACTTATTACAGGAGCTCAAAGAATATTTTCTGGAATATCAAACTTTACACTTATAGCTATACCATTCTTTATCTTAGCTGGAAACATAATGAATCAAGGTGGAATAGCTAAGAAACTGGTATCTTTTGCTCAGTCTTTAACTGGAAGAGTACCTGGATCACTTATGCAAACAAACATCCTTGCAAATATGATGTTTGGAGCTATCTCTGGATCATCAGTTGCAGCTTGTGCTGCTATGGGTGGAATACTTTTACCTATGGAAAAAGAGGAAGGGTATGACCCAATTTTAGGTGCTACAGTAAATATCTCAACAGCGCCAACAGGGCTATTAATACCACCATCGAACTCACTAATTGTTTACTCACTTGTAAGTGGAGGAACATCAGTTGCAGCTCTATTTATGGCTGGATATATTCCAGGGGTACTTTGGGGATTAGGTTGTATGATCTTAACTTTCTTCTTAGCTAAGAAAAGAGGGATGAAAGGAAAGGCAGCAGCAAAGTTTTCAGTTGTGTTAGCTACATTTGTTGATGCAATACCATCATTAGCACTTATAGTTATTGTTATTGGTGGAATCATTAAAGGTATATTCACGCCAACAGAGGGGTCTGTTGTAGCAGTTGTATATAGTTTATTACTATCTATGTTCTTCTATAGAAGTATAACTGTAAAGCAGTTAGTTAAAATATTTGAAGAGAGTGCAAAGATGACAGGAATAATTGTTTTCCTAATTGGAGTTTCAACGATTATGTCATGGGTAATGGCCTTCACAGGTGTGCCTCAAGCTATTTCTAATATGATTTTAGGAATCTCTGATAATAAATATCTAATTCTTTTACTAATGAACGTACTTTTACTATTCATTGGAACATTTATGGATGTTACACCAGCGATACTTATATTTACACCAATATTCCTACCAATAGTTAAGACTTTTGGAATGACTCCAGTTCAATTTGGAATCATCATAGTATTTAACTTATGTATTGGAAACATTACACCACCAGTTGGAAATACACTGTTCGTTGGAGTAAAAGTTGCTAAACTTAAAATGGAAGATGTTATGAAAGAGATGGTAAAGTACTATGCAGTTATAATAGCAGTATTATTACTAGTAGTTTATGTACCTCAACTTTCAACAGCACTACCAAAATTAATGGGGTTAATTAAGTAGATTAAAATAAAAAGATTTTTGTCAATAGTAAGGACAATATCACAATTGAGTGATATTGTCCTTTTAGTATTGATTTTTTTCATAAAGAGATTTTTATGTTTATAATATTGACATTTTTTAAGCAAAATGCTAATATAATCAAGTGTTTCAAAAATTAAAGACTTATTTAAGACATTTCAGGAGGGATTATGAACGGGCATATGATTTATGCATCACACCCAATTATATGGGGAACAGCTATTTTTGGTATTATTATTGTATTACTTCAATCGGGGTTAATCATTAAAAAATCAATATCAACAGCTAAGGAGTTAGGGATATCTAACGATAAAATAAGTAAGGGAATAAAAGTTAGTGCAATGGCAAGTATTGGACCAGCACTAGGAGTAGTGGGAAGTTTACTAGCACTTTTAGTAACAATGGGATCACCAGTATCAACACTTAGATTGAGTTTAATAGGAAGTTCAAACTTTGAGGCAATGGCAGCAAACTTTGGAGCTCAAGCAATGGGATCTGAGCTTTCAACAAATATGTTACCAGTTGTATTTACAAATGCACTTTGGACTATGGCATTAGGATCAATGGGATGGATTGTTTTCGTATTCCTATTTGCACATAAAATGGATAAAGTTAATGGACTGTTAACAAATGGAAGAAAGGCTCTTTTACCAGCAGTTGGATTAGGAGCTATGTTAGGATCTTTTGCATTCTTTAACGTTGGTAACTTAATGAAGTTTAATACAAATCCTGATGTAACAATTGCGGCTATATCTGGAATGATTATTATGGTAGTTTGCTTAAAAATAGGAGAGAAGATGGCTTGGTTAAAAGAGTGGGCACTTACTTTTGCTATGTTTGGTGGAGCAGCTATCGGGCTTTTAGCAGCATAAATTGGGAGGATAAAAATGGGAATTTATAATAGATATATAGATGATGTTACAAAAATTGGAAGAAGCACGATGGTTTTAGGATTCTTCGCTTCTCTTTTACCAGCACTTATTATGACTTTTTACTTTGGATTTAATCCAGGATTAGCAGCTATTATTGCTGGAGCTATATCACAAGCTTCTGTTTCTGGAGCATTTTACTTTAGTGAGCCAATTAGTTACTATCCAATTGTAGGTAGAGCTGGATTATACATGGGATTCTTATCAGGAAACCTTGTAAACATGAGAATACCTGCTGCAATCTCTGCTCAGGAAGCTTCTGAGTGTCCTGCAGGAACTGAAGAGGGTTCTATAATGGGAACTATTGGAATAGGAGTTTCTATCTGGATTGGTATTGTATTCTTAGTATTATCAGTTTTAGCTGGACAAGCACTATTAAGTCAATTACCACCAAGCTTTATGGCACTATTAAGTCTAGTTATACCAGGTCTTTTTGGAGGAGTTTTTGCACAGTTTGCAATAAAGTCACCAAAAGTTGCAGTTTTTGCTTTAGCAGTGTCATTTACTATGACAAAGTTAGTTAACTTTATTCCTGGAAAGCCAGCGTTTTTAATAACATTAGTATCAGTTTTCTCAAGTATACTATTTGCTAAAAAACTTATGGAAAAGAAGGTTGGGTAATGAAAAAAGAGAGAGTTATAAATAGTTTTATAGATATGGTAAAAATATACTCTCCATCGTTAAATGAGAAGGAGTATAGTGAGTATCTAGTAAAACAATTAGAGGGACTAGGACTTGAAGTATATTTAGATTTAGGGTTTAAAAAGTACGGAGGAAATGCTCCTACAATTTTCGCTAAATTAAAGGGAAATGTTTCAGGAGAGGGAGTTACATTAGCAGCTCATATGGACGTAGTAGAGCCATGTGCAAATATAAATCCAATAGTAGATGGGGATTTTATAAAAACTGATGAAACTACAACTTTAGGTGGAGATGATAAAGCTGGTATTGCAGCGATATTAGAGGTTCTAGAAAACCTAATAGAGAGTGAAGCAAAACATGAAGATGTATTTGTTCTTTTAACTCCATGTGAAGAGAATGGAATGCTAGGAGCTAAAAATATAGATTGGGATTTAGTTCCAACTCATATGGTTCCAGCAAAGAATATGATTGTTATAGATAACTCTGGTAGAGCTGGGCTAATAGCTCATACAGCTCCAAGTAAGTATGATTTTAAAATTACTTTTAAAGGTAGAAAAGCTCATGCTGGAATTGAACCTGAAAAAGGAATAAATGCAATAACTCTTGCTGGAGTAGCAATATCTAATATGAATATAGGAAGAATAGATGCTCTTACAACTTCTAACTTAGGGACAATTCATTCAGAGTTTCCAAGTAACGTTGTAGCTGACCTTTGTGTTGTTACAGGAGAGGTTAGAGGGCACTCTTTAGAGTCTATATTTGAGACTTTAAACTCTTATGAGAAGGCTTGTGAAAGCAGTGTTGAAAAGTTAGGTGGAGAGTTTGTATTTGAAAAGGTATGTGTGTTCCCAACTTTAAAACCAACAGATGATCTTGCATTTGCAAAGGAGTTTGCAAAGGTATATGAGGATATGGGAATAGCTACTGAACTTCAAGTTATAGGTGGAGGATCAGATAGTAACATATTTGCAGAGAAGGGATATAACTCAATAATCATTGGAGTGGGAATGGAAGGCGTTCACACTGTAAATGAAAAGTTAGATACAAGAGAGTTATTTAAAACTATTGAAGCTTTAAATAGTTATATTGTAAGATAAAAGAAATAATTATATAAGATAGTTAGAGATCGATTTAAAAAATATTTTTAAGTCGGTCTTTTTTTCTTGCTTAATTTTCTTAAAAAAAGTATCATATTATATATAAAAAGACTAGGAGACCATAATAATGAGAAAGAGTAGTAGTGATAATATCTATGAAACAATAAAAAATGATTTATTAGTTGGAAATATCGATTTTGGAGATAAAGTAGTGGAAATCGACTACGCAAATAAATTAAATGTTAGTAGAACTCCTTTGAGAGAAGCTATAAAAAAATTAGAGATTGAAGGTATAATTGAGAGACTACCAAATGGAAGACTGAGAATAATGGAGATAACTCAACAAAAAATAGATGAGATATTTGAAATTAGAATATGTCTTGAAGGAATTTTATTTGACTCTATTATAAAAAATAAAAATGGAGTGGATAGAATATATCAAAACTTAATTTTAACAAAATATCTTATAGATACTGAAAATTGGGAAGAAGCAAGAAGATTATTTTTAGAGTATAACTCACTAGTTTATTCAGCGTCATCTTTAGAGTATGCAGTGAAAATATTAAGACACTATGATTTTATAATCTCAGCATTGAAAAGAAAATCTTTAAGAAGTGAAAGTAGAGTTTTAAAAGCTTATAACGAGCACTTTGAAATTATAAGTTTACTTAGAGATGGTGAAGTAGAAAAAGCAAAAGAAGCAAATAAGCTTCATCTATTAAATGCAAAAGAGATAGTAAAAAAGACCATCAAATAAAGAGATTGATGGTCTTTTTTTATTAAAACATATTTATAGATAGTGCAAAGACCATCATGATTAAAGATACACTAAATAACCCAACAAAAGAGTATTTAATATGGTCTTTTAGCTCAATACCAGCAAGTCCTATTCCTAAGAAAGTAGCAGGAACTAATGGACTTATGAAAAGTGAAAGATTTTTACCAATAGTCATAGCTACAGCCATATTTAAAGGTGTAATTTCAAAGTTTTTTCCAACTTCAATAGCAAGTGGCATTAAACCATAGAAGTATGAATCAGTACCAAGAACTAGTCCAAGAGGCAGTGATAAAACTCCCATCAATATATGTAATTGAGATGCAATAAATGATGGAATAACTTTTAAAAGAGGTATAGTCATAGCTTCAAGCATTCCACTATTACCTAAAATTCCAACCATAACTCCAGCTCCTAACATAACAGATGAAACATCAAGTGCAGCAGGTGCATGAGCTTTTAATCTATTTTTTTGATCTTTAGGATTAGGGTAGTTAACTACAAGTGCAATAGCACATCCAATCATAAATACAAAGTATGGTGGGAAAGTATTAATTAATAATAAAACTAAAATTCCAAGAGTTAAAAGCATATTGAAAGCTGTTAATTTAGGTCTTTTTAATTCATCCTCTTTCTTTTGAGATATATGAGTTCCCTCTTCTATTTCAAATTCAGGAGATGTTTTTTCTAAAACACCAGCTCCATTAAATTTAATCTCTCTCATAGCACCAAAGGCAGCAAGACCTATTGTAGTAGCAACTCCTAAAATTTGAATAGGAATCATAATATGCCAAAGATCATTGGGGTTCATTCCTAATACAGAAGCAGCTCTAGCTACAGGGCCTCCCCAAGGTAAAAGATTCATAACACCCATTCCAGCTCCAACAATCATAAGTAAAAGTTGTGGACGAATATTAAGTTTTTTATAAAGTGGTAATAAAGCGGGAACTGTAACTAAAACAGTTGTAACAGTAGCACCATCAAGGTGGGAGAAAATGGCAACAATGGCAGTGACAACTGCAACTGCAATAACATTAGTTCCAGCCTTTTTAACCAACTTATCAACAATAACGTCAAACATCCCGGCATCAGACATTAGACCGAAGAAAGTAACTGAGAAAATAAATAAAACAGCCATTTCAGTAGTTTTACCGACACCTTTTTTCACAAAAGTAACGATTTCAGGAAATGAAAAACCAGCTAAAACAGCAGCAATAAATGGAATAGTAATAAAAACAACTAAAGGTATAGTCTTTGATTTAAAAAGAAAATACATCATGGCAAATAACATAATAAAACCAGCAACGGCTAGCAACATAATAAAACCTCCCAAAAATCCCAAATTTAAAATTGAACAATTGTATACAAAAATTCTAGATGTGCAAATTATAAATTTTTGTTTTAAAAAAGTCAATATATTTTTTAAGAAAACAATTATTTCTAAAAAGTTACATATTACATGAAAATAAAAATTAAAAAAATTATTGACAAAATCAAAAAAAAAGTATAAATTAAAATTGTATACAATTATTCAAAAGTGAATTTATAGGAGGACTTATGATATCTTTATATGATAATGGAGTATTTTTAGTTAATGGAAAAGAGATTATATCAGAGGAGTCTGGTGTAAAATATAATAAAGAGGATTCTAAAAAAGGGACAATAGCTTACAAAATTTTAGAAAAGCACAATGTTTCAGATAATATGGAGAATTTAAATTTAAAATTTGATTGTTTAGCATCTCACGATATAACATATGTTGGAATAATACAAACTGCTAGAGCAAGTGGTCTTGAAAAATTTCCGATTCCATATGTTTTAACAAACTGTCACAACACTCTTTGTGCTGTTGGAGGAACAATAAATGAGGATGATCATATGTTTGGATTGTCAGCAGCTAAAAAATATGGAGGAATTTATGTTCCACCTCATCAAGGTGTAATTCATCAGTATATGAGAGAAACTATGGCTGGGTGTGGAAAAATGATACTAGGTTCTGATAGTCACACAAGATATGGTGCCCTTGGAACAATGGCTATCGGTGAAGGTGGAGGAGAACTAGTAAAGCAGATTCTAAGTAAAACTTATGATATAAAATATCCGGGAGTTGTTGGAATATATTTAAAGGGAGCACCTAAAAAAGGGATAGGACCTCAAGATATCGCTTTAACAATAATTAAAGCTGTATTTAAAAGTGGATATGTAAAAAATAAAGTAATGGAGTTTATAGGAGAGGGAATCTCTAATTTAGATGTTGAATTTAGAAATGGTATAGATGTTATGACGACAGAAACAACTTGTTTAACTTCTATTTGGAAAACTGATGAAAAGGTTATGGATTATCTAAAGGAACACAATAGATTAGAGGAGTACTCAGAGTTATCTCCAGAGAACGTAGCTTATTATGATGGAATGGTTGTAATTGATTTAGATAAAATAGAGTCTATGATAGCTCTTCCTTTCCATCCAAGTAATGTTTATTCAATAAAAGAGTTACAAAATAATTTAGATGAGATACTTACAAAAGTTGAAGCAGAAGCTTTAGAGCAGGGAATAAAAATAGACCTTAAAAGTAAAATAAAAGATGGTTCTCTTTTTGCTGAACAGGGAGTTATAGCAGGATGCGCAGGTGGAACATATGATAATATAGTTGATGCTGCAGATATTTTAAAGGATAAATCTGTAGGAGTAGACTTTAGTTTAAGTGTATATCCGTCAAGTCAACCAACTTATATAGCTCTTAATAAAAATGGTTCAATAGGAACTGTAATGGAAAGTGGAGCAGTTGTTAGATCTGCATTTTGTGGACCGTGTTTTGGAGCGGGAGATACACCTGCAAATGGACAGTTAAGTCTAAGACATACAACTAGAAACTTCCCAAATAGAGAAGGGTCAAAACCAGGAGATGGACAAATATCAATGGTAGCACTAATGGATGCTAGGTCTATTGCAACAACAGCAATCAATGGAGGAAAGTTAACAGCAGCTACAGATATTGATGTAGAGTTTACTAAGCCAAAGTATGAGTTTAGTGATAAAGTTTATAAAAATAAAGTTTATGATGGGTTTGAAGAGTCTAAATCATCAGACTTAATCTATGGACCAAATATAATTGATTGGCCAAAAATGCCAGCACTTACAGAAAATATGCTTTTAAAAGTTTGTGCAGTTATAAATGATCCTGTTACAACAACAGATGAGTTAATCCCATCAGGAGAGACATCATCATATCGTTCGAATCCAATGAGACTTGCTGAATTTACTCTTTCAAGAAGAGTTCCTGATTATACTAAAAAAGCTAAAGAGATACATAAATCTGAGGTTTTAAGAGAAAATGGTGAAAATCCATTTATAGGGGATTTAGAAAAAGTATTGAATAGAATAAAAATGGTGGATACAGATGTAAATCCGTTAGAGATAGGAATAGGAAGTACAATTTATGCTAATAAGCCTGGAGATGGTTCAGCTAGAGAGCAAGCTGCTTCTTGTCAAAAAGTATTAGGTGGTTGGGCTAATATAGCTAAAGAGTATGCAACAAAGCGTTACAGATCAAACTTAATTAACTGGGGAATGATTCCATTTATTATAAAGCAAGATGTAAACTTTGAAAATGACGACTATATCTATATAAAAGATGTAAGATCAGCTATAGAAAATAAAGATGATATTATAAAAGCTTATGTAATTTCAACTGAAAGAGAAGATGTAAAAGAGTTAGAATTAAGATTAGAAGCACTAACTGATACAGAGAGACAAATACTGATAGATGGGTGTTTAATTAACTACTATAAAGAGAACTAAAATATGAAAGAAAGCTAGATATTAATTTATCTAGCTTTCTTCATAATAAAGTGTGTGTATAAAGTTTATCTATTCCAATCAGCTAAAAACTTAGCGATTCCAGCATCTGTAAGTGGATGCTCTAACATTTTACAAAGCACAGGGTATGGAATTGTACCAATGTGAGCTCCAGCTTTAGCAGCCTCTTTAGAGTGGTAAGTGTTTCTAATGCTAGCAGCTATAATTTCACTACTGATATTGTGAATCTTGAAAATTTCAGCAATCTCTTTTATTAACTCAATACCATTTACTCCAGTGTCATCAAGTCTTCCAAGGAAAGGGCTAACATAAGTAGCGCCAGCTCTTGCAGCTAAAAGAGCTTGGTTAGCTGAAAAAATAAGAGTTACATTTGTTTTAATCCCTCTATTTACAAGGTGTCTACAAGCCTCTAATCCATCCTTTGTAATAGGAAGTTTTATAACTATATTGCTATGGATTTTTGCCAGCTCTAAAGCTTCAGCAATCATCTCATCAGCTTTTAAAGAGATAACTTCAGCACTAATAGGTCCATCTACAATTTCACAAATCTCAGTTACAACCTCTTTAAAGTCTCTTCCCTCTTTAGCTATTAGAGATGGATTTGTAGTAACTCCAGAGATACACCCCATCTTTGCAGCCTCTCTAATTTCATTTACATTAGCAGTGTCGATAAAAATTTTCATAACTTTCCTCCCAAAGCAAGTTCACTTGCCTTTTCTATAATTTTTTCAGCTGTTAAACCATACTCTTTTTGTAGGAAGTCTTGAGTTCCAACCTGTCCAAATCTATCTTCAACACCAACTTTTCTCATAGGCACTGGATAGTTTTCCACAAGGACATCAGCAACAGCACTTCCAAGACCACCTGTAACATTGTGATTTTCAGCTGTTATAATCTTTCCTGTTTTTTTAGCATATTCAATAATCAGATCTTTATCTATAGGTTTTACAGTAAACATATCAATAACAGCGGCACTAATCCCTTGCTTTTCAAGCTCTTCAGCAGCTTTTAAAGCTTCTGCAACCATTATTCCATTAGATATTATCGTAAAGTCTTTACCATCTTTTAAGACTTTTCCTTTTCCAATTTCAAACTTTTCATTTTCATCATATATTTTATAAGCATTTTTTCTAATTGTTGTTATATAGTGAATTCCGTAGATATCTTTTATCTCACGAATTAGGTATTTTAACATAGTAGAATCAGTTGCTGTAATAACTGTAGCTCCAGGAATCTCTCTCATAAGAGCTATATCTTCAAAAGATGTGTGAGTTCCACCATTGTGTTGTGATGTAATCCCTGTATCTGAACCTAGTATTTTTATATTTGTTCTAGCATAAGCTCCAGATAAAAATATCTGGTCATAACATCTTCTAGTAGCAAAAGGGCTAAATGTATGAATAAAAGGGATTTTTCCAAGAAGAGATAATCCACTTGCAGCTCCAACCATATTAGCTTCCATAATTCCACAGTTAACAAAGTTATTTGGATAATCTACACCAATAGATGTTGTAGTGATAGCTTCAGAAAGATCAGCTTCTAAAACATAGACATTTTTATCCTCTTTAATAAGTTCTTTTAGTGTTTCACTATATGCTTTTCTCATCTCTGTAGTTTCTAATATAAGATTACTCATTTTCAGCCTCCTCATCACCATTTTCAAAGTTTTGAATCTCCCAAAGAAGAACTCCCTTCATCTCATCATTAAATCTAACGTGGTGATTTGCTTTTAAATCTTCAAAATATTTAATCCCTTGACCTTTGATAGTGTCTAAAACAATAGCTTTAGGTTTTCCAAAGTTATCGCCTTTTAAAGCTGTTTCAATCTCTCCAACAGAGTCACCTTTAACTTGCATAGAGTGGAATCCAAAACTTCTAAGCTTTTCTAAGATGCTAAAAGTTTCACAAATTTCAGTAGTTGTTCCATCTAATTGCTTTTTATTATTATCTACAAAGAGAGTGAAGTTAGTTAATTTAAAGTGAGCAGCAAACTGAATAGCTTCCCAGCACTGTCCCTCATTTAACTCACCATCTCCAACAATACAGTAAACTTGTCTTTCACTACCATCTCTTAAAAGACCTAAAGCTATTCCAACGGCAGCAGAAATACCCTGTCCTAAAGAACCAGTTGTCATATCAATTCCAGGAGTTAAATTTCTATCTGGATGACTAGGTAAAGTTGTTCCATTGTCATTTAGTGTCATTAGAGTTTCTAATGGGAAAAAACCTTTTAATGCAAGAGTAGAGTAAAGACTAGGACCTGCATGACCTTTAGATAAAACTAGGAAATCTCTATCTAAATTTTTAGGGTCTTGGGGATTAATCTTCATATTTGAATATAGTACTGCAAGAGTTTCTACAATGGACATAGCTCCACCAATATGTCCAAAACCTCTATTTAAAAGCATTTTTAATGTCTCTTTTCGAATATCTTTAGCAAACTTTTCCATTTGAATAATATTACTCATAAAAACCTCCCAATGAAATATCTTGTAAAAATTTATGGATACCTATAAGGTATCCATAATATAGTTCTATAAATTTTAGAAATAACCTACAATATATCCTAAAATAATTCCTACAACTCCAAAGTCTGCATCAGAGAAAGTTGTGTTAGCAAATCCTAAACTTCCTAAAATTGGAAGTAGTGCTACAGGTAGGAATGTTATTAAAAGACCATGAATAAAAGCTCCAATAGTTGCTCCTTTTCTACCACCAGTTGCGTTTCCGAAAACTCCAGCAGTAGCTCCACAGAAGAAGTGAGGTACAACACCAGGTAAAATTAAAATCATCTTAAGTTGTCCTAGAATTAAAAGTCCAACAATACCTCCAACAAAGCTGCTTAAGAATCCGATTAAAACAGCATTTGGTGCATATGGGAAAACAATTGGACAATCTAGAGCTGGCTTAGCATTAGGTACTAGCTTTTGAGAGATACCAGTAAATGCAGGAACGATTTCTGCAAGAAGTAATCTAACACCTTGAAGGATGATGTATACTCCAGCAGCAAAAGTGATAGCTTGAACAACAGCAAATACAATGTAGTTTTGCCCACCACTTAAGTTTTGTTCAACATACTCAGGACCAGCAGCAACAGCAACTATGATATATAAAATACTCATAGTTAAAGAGATTGAAATTGAACTGTCTCTTAAGAAACTTAAGTTCTTAGGAAGAGCCATCTCTTCAGTTGATTTAGAATTTTTTCCAACAAGAGATCCAACCCAAGCTGATAAAACATATCCAACTGTACCAAAGTGTCCAAAAGCTACATCGTCAGAACCAATGATTTTTCTCATAGTAGGTTGTGCAATAGCTGGGAAGAACGCCATGATAAATCCAAGAACTAAAGCTCCAACTCCAATAAGAGTAGTTCCAGTTAATCCACCAACTGCAAGAATAACAGCAATCATACAAGCCATATAGAAAGTATGGTGCCCAGTTAAGAAGATATATTTTAAAGGTGTAAACTTAGCAATTAAGATATTTGCTAACATACCAAAAGCCATAATAAGTGCTGTTGCAGTACCATACTCTTTTAAAGCCATACCCACTATAGCTTCATTGTTAGGTACAATTCCTTGAACGTTGAAACCAACTTCAAACAGCTCACCAAATGGAACTAAAGCTCCAACTAAAATACCAGCTCCACCACCAATAATAATAAATCCTAATATAGTTTTAATAGTTCCCTTAATCGTGTCTGAAGCACTTTTTTTCTGTAATAGTAAACCGATTAATGAGATTAAACCAACTAAGATAGCTGGAACTTTTAAAATGTCTAAAATAACATTTAACATCTCTACCCACTCCCTTTTTCTTTTATAAAACCCCTTTAGCTTTTAAAACTTCCTCAAGTTTTTCTTTAAGTTCTGCAAGGTTGATAATACTATTAAGTGAAACTACATTTTTAAGTGATGTACTGTTAGCTAAATCTGATGACATAATAAAGATGTCAGCTGATCCCTCTGTTGCTGATGCTAAATCTGTGTGATCTACCTCTGCGTCAACACCAAGTTGAGTTAAAACCTTTTTGATATTCATCTCTAACATAAAACTGCTTCCTAAACCTGATCCACAAACTGCTAATATTTTCATAAAAAAACCTCCTATATTATCTCTAAAATCTCTTGATTTGTTTTTGCCAATTTAATTTTTTCAATTTTTTCATCATCATTTAAAAGCTCAACTAAATTTGTTAAAGCATCTATATGGGACTCATTATCCTTTGCTGCTAAAGTTATAACAATTTGAATGTTGTTATTCCCAAACTTTGCAGGAGTATCTAATTTAAGTAAAGACATTCCCATTTTTAAAACACCATCCTCTGGGCGAGAGTGGGGCATTGCCACATCTTCAGAAAGAACAATGTAAAATCCAAGTTCATTAACTTTAGATATCATAGTATCAATATATCTAGGTTCGATATATCCCTTTTCTAGAAGAGGGCGAGAAGCAATCTTTATAGCTTCTTCCCAACTATCAACTTGAGGTAGGATTTGAATGTTACTTTCTAACAGCTCTTTTATCATCTCAATATCCTCCAGTTATCTTTATGCTTTAATTATATTTCAAGAGAAAATAAAAATAAACTCTCTATTTTATTCAAAATTTTTTTACAAAATTATTTATGTTAAATCTTTTTTCATTGGCAATTTCCACAAATTGAACAAATGGATCTAGGTGTTCTTTGTTATCTTTTGATGCAAAAGCCACTACAGTTTGCACTAATTTATCATTGGGGAAAAGCACAGGTTCCTTTAAAGTTACTAAAGAGAAGGCTGTTTTAAAAACATCGTTTTCATTTCTTGCATGAGGGAAGGCCATATTGGGAGCTAATATGATATATCCACCATATTTTTCAATAATCTCAATCATATTTTCAGTATATTTTTTAGTTACACATCCATTTTTCTCTAAAATTTCACCTGCGAATTGAACAGCTTCCTGCCAATTGTTAGCTAAAACACCCTCTTTTATATAGGTTCTATCTAGCAAGTCAAAAATTGTAAGTTTTTTTGGAGAAATATCGTCCACCAAAGTTGAGTCAAGTAACTCTTTTAGTTGTAATAGAAGATTATCTTTGTCAGTAATTGTGGTATTTTTTTCAATGACCTCTAAAACTTGAGAAAAAAGTACCTTCTTACTACGTCTAGGAACATTGAAACTCTCTAAAATCTCCATATCCTCATTAGAAAGTAGAGGATTAACTTTAATTATAGGCTGAGTTATATCACTATTTTCTAAATCTAAAGTTGTAATTATATAATCAATAGAGTTTTTTTCTAAAGATTTTGTTAAAAGGTGACTTGGAATAATATCTACAATATCTAATGAGTAGAACTCTTTTATCTGCTGAGCAAGAAGTTTTGAAGTTCCATAACCTAGGCCACATACAAGAAGAACCTTCTTTTTATTTTTACTTTTAACTCTATTTCTATCAATAGCAGCTTTAAAATGTATTGTTATAAAAGCTATCTCATCTTTTGTAAATTTTTTCTCAATAAATTTTTCAAGTCCCTCTAAAACTTCAGAAGTAATATCAAAAAGTTGTGGATAACTTTCTAAAACCTCTTGATAGATTGAGTTTTCAAGTTCAATACCATTTTGAATTCTATATATAGTAGGTTTTATGTGATTTAGTAATCCATCTATTAGAGTTTCGTCTTGAGAGATATCCACATCTACTCTTTTATTGAATTCGGTTATTAATTTTTTTACAAGAATCTCCATCTCTACCCAGTTTTCGTAATATGAGTAGTTTAAGTTATATGTATGACTTCCTAAAAAGTAGTCTGTGATTTTTAGATACTCTACTTTAGAAAGTTCAATATCATAATGAGCTTCTAAAAGTGTGCTACCTTTTTTAACAGCTTCATACTCTTTTGTATTTTCTAAGAAGTTTTCATTTTTAATTTTATCTATATGATGCCCAGCTCTAACCATAAGAATAGTTATTTTAAGATAGTTTTTAATAATTTGGTAAGCTTCATCAGAAATTATTCTATCCATAATTTTTTGACAGTAGTTTAAAAATAGTTTAATTCCCTCTTCGTTAACAGACAAATACTCTTTTAAGATGTTTTTGAAAAATATATTCTTTCTATTTTTAATAGTTGTTAGAAACTTTAAAAGACATTGTCTAATATCCTCCTCTTTTCCAACTAGTTCAAGACCTTTTTTATGACAGATTTCTAAAGAAAGGTGATATTTATCAAGAGTCTCTTTAAGATCTTTTAAATGAAGCTTAATAGTACTTCTACTAATATCTAGTTCTTCAGAAAGTTGTACTTGGTTGATAACCCTTTTAAAAAGAATTAGCATAAGAATATATAGTTCTCTCTCTTCAGAGGAGAAAGTAGTTTTATCGTAGTTATCTTTTAAAAACTCCTCTAAAGATTTAAAGTTAGATATCTTAACAATACCCTTTGAAATCTCAATGTTATCAAGAGAGTTTTCACTTAAGAGTTCAGAGATTTTTTCTAACTCATAACGAACAGTTCTTTCACTTACTCCAAGTTCTTCAGAAAGTTCTTTTAGACTCTTCTCTTTTTTATGTAATATTAGGTTTTGTAAAATTAAAGTTGAACGACTATTTAACATATGTGACTCCTTTTGTTACTTTTTAAATTGATTATAACATAAAAAAATTGACAACTCTAAATTTTTATTATATATTAGTTGTATATACAACTATACAAATTTAAGGGGTGAGATTTATGAATAAAAAAGAGTTTACAATAACGATTGCAGGTGGAGGAAGTACTTGGACACCAGGACTTTTAAAGGCTCTTTGTAAAAGAAAAGGAACTTTTCCATTAAAAAGAGTTGTACTTTTTGATATTAATCCTGAAAGACAAGAGGTTATAGGGGAGTTTGCAAAAGTTCTTTTTAAAGAGGAGTATCCAACAGTAGATTTTGAGTATACAACTTCTCCAGAGGTGGCTTTTACAGGAACGGATTTTGTATTTTGCCAAATTAGAACTGGTGGATATAAAATGAGAGAGTTAGATGAGAAGATACCATTGAGCTTAGGAGCAATAGGTCAAGAAACTTGTGGTCCAGGTGGATTTGCTTATGGGATGAGATCTATTGGAGATATGATAAAGCTTATAGAAGAGGTTAGAAAATATGCTCCAGAAGCTTGGTTTTTAAACTATACAAACCCAGCAGCAATAGTGGCAGATGCACTTAAAAAAGCTTTTCCAAGTGATAAAAAAATTCTAAATATCTGTGATCAGCCAGTAAACCTTTTAAGATCATATGGAAGACTTTTAGGAATGGATTCAAGTGAGTTTGAACCTGTTTATTTTGGACTTAATCACTTTGGATGGTTCACAAATATCTATGATAAAAATGGAGTGGACTTAGTTCCTAAATTAAAGGATATAACTTTAAACTCTGGATTTAAACCAGCTGATGCAGAGCAAAGAGATCAATCATGGTTAGATACATACGCAATGGTAAGAGATATGCTAGTAGATTTTCCTGACTATATGCCAAATACATATTTACAATACTATTACTACCCTGAGTATAAAAAGGCAAAGTTAGACCCAGAGTACACTAGAGCCAATGAAGTTATGAATGGAAGAGAAAAAAGAGTTTTTGAAGAGTGTAGAGAGATTGCAGCAAGAGGAAGTATGGGAGATTCTAATGTTGTTCATAATGATGCTCATGGTGAGATGATTGTTGAGGTTGCTGAATCAATAGCTTTTAATGAAAATAGAATATATATAGTGATAGTTCAAAATAACGGACTGATAAGTAATTTAGATGATGATGTAATGGTAGAGGTAGCAGCTAATTTAGGAATCAATGGACCAAGACCATTTGGAGTTGGAAAAATAGGAACATTCTACAAGGGCCTTATAGAGCAGCAATTTGCTTATGAGAGATTAACAGTAGAGGCATGGTTTGAAGGATCATATGCTAAAGCACTTCAAGCTCTAACATTAAATAGAACAATTGTTGACGCTAAAAAAGCTAGAAAGATTTTAGATGCATTAATTGAAGCAAATAAGGAATATTGGCCAACATTAAGATAATATGTTAATATCTAATTAATATAAAATTAGAAGGGTGGTTTCAATGGAGTATAAAGTTATAAATCTATTACAAACAAGAGAGTTAAAGGCAAAGTTTACTAAAAGTGAGGAGAGTATTTTAGATTTTATTGAGAAAAATTTTGATAAAATTCCAAAATACTCTGTAGTTAAGCTATGTGAAGAGGCTTATGCCTCTCAAGCAAGTGTAAATCGAGTTTGTAAAAAGCTAGGTTTTAAAGGATTTAGTGAATTGAAATACTCCATTGAACAGGACCTAGAGAAAATGGAAAATTCCAAAAATTTAAGTATAAATAATACATTTTTTTATATAGAGAATATAAACTTTCAAGATGTTCAAGGGATAGCAGAAGTAATAAAAGAGAATAGAAAAATATTGATATATGGACTTGGAGCTTCTCAAATAACAGCCTCTTATCTTCAGAGACAGCTATTATATTTAGGATTCCAAGCTATTGTAGTGAGTGAAGAAAGAATGATAGAGCAGTTTGATGACTTTATACTTTTTATCTTATCCAGTTCAGGGGAAACATTAAGAGTTAAGCATGTAGCTAAAAAGTTTAAAGAGAGTGGAAAAACTGTGGTAGCCATAACAAAATCAGGGAGTTCTTTAGATGAAATCTGTGATTTTACATTTACTCATAATATTTCAATAGATAAATTAGATGCTATATCTCGTGAGCAACAGCTACATATGATAATTATGGTTAATGAACTAATAAATAGAGTTCAAAATGGATAATTATCCATAAAAAAGGATTACGATATTTTGTTCTATTAGATTATAATAATGTTAAAAAAAGAACAAAGAGGTAATTAAATGAGTAGAGATATAAAAATATTGATGCATACACATTGGGATAGAGAGTGGTACTTTACAAAAGCTGAAACACAGGTGCTTCTTAGAAATCATATGTTTGAAGTTATAGAATTTTTAGAAAAAAATGAAGATATAATCTACGTTTTAGATGGTCAAAGTGTAATGCTTGATGACTTTATAGAGTTTGCTCCAAAGTGGAAAGAGAGAACAGAAAATCTAGTAAGAAAAGGTGCTCTTAGAGTTGGACCTTGGTATACACAAACAGATTTATTGTTAGTACATGGTGAGTCTATTATTAGAAACCTTTACTATGGAATGGAAAAAGCTTTAGAGTATGGAGATGTAATGAAAGTTGGATATGCTCCTGATACTTTTGGACATTCAGCTCAAATGCCTCAAATATACTCTCAATTTGGAATAGATAGTACTTTCTTTTGGAGAGGATACAGTGAATTAAAAGGTGAAAAGTCAGACTTCCTATGGAAAGGAATAGATGGAAGTGTGATATTTGGAGTTAACTTAGCTACTGGTTACCAAGGTGCTAAGTATTTAGAAAGTGATAAAGATGAGTTAAAGGTTAGAATGGATAAGATAATGAAAGTTTTAGATAAGTACTCTGCAGGGGATGCAAGACTTGTAATGAACGGTCATGACCAGATGCCAATTCAAAAGAATATTCATTCAATTATGGAGAATATAAGAGATTTTTATAAAGGTGATAAAGTTTCTGTATCAGACTTTGAAAGTTATGTAGATAGCTTAAAAGGATTGGTTTTAGAAAGTGTTGAAGGTGAACTAAATCACAGTAAACATGCAAGAATTCACAAAACTATAACATCAACTAGAATGGATATAAAACTGCTTAATACAGAGTTAGAGTATAAAATCTACAATGTTTTAGAGCCATTAGCTTTATTAGGAAAAGAGTTAAACATTGATTATCCACATGAGATATTTGAAAAATGTTTAAAAGAACTATTTGGAGCTCATGCACACGACAGTATTGGTGGATGTAACTCAGACTTAGTAAATAGAGATATAAAACAGAGATTAACTCAAGTGAAAGAGATTTTAGATACTCAAATAGAGCTATATATGAGACTTATATCATTAGCTTCTACTAATGAAAATAGAAATATAGTAACTCTTTATAATTATCTGCCATATAAAAGATCTAATGAAAAAGTTGAGATGGAGTTTATCACAAGAACTAGCGATTTCAAAATTTTTAATGGAGATAAAGAGGTAGATTACTTGCTATTAAATCAAGAGATTGTAGATGCTGGTCTTATAGATAGACAGGTAGCTGCTAGACTTTTAGATATTAAAGTTTTCAAAAGTAAAGTTGCTTTTGTAATAGATGAGATAGATGGGTTATCAGTTAAATACCTAAGTTATGAAGATGGAGAGAGCTATTCATTAAGAAGTGAGAAAGTAGATGAAATATCTGTGGAAAATAGTCTATATAAAATATATGTAGAAAATAATAAACTTAATCTTTTAATAAAAGATGAAGATAGAGTTATTGATGATGTATTTTCAATAGAAACTAGTGGAGATGCAGGAGATAGTTATGACTATTCACCTCCTCACAAAGATTTAGTTTTAAACTCTAAAGATGTAAAAATAGAAAATTGTGAAGTTTTAAAATCTAAGAATCAGTCTGTTTTAAAATATGACTTAATATATAGTGTACCTAAAAACCAGGAATCAAGAGATGAAAAAGTTTTAGATGGTAAAGCTATATTTGGTGTAACTATCTCTTTAGGAGAGGGAGATGTAGTTGATTTAGCAATAGATCATACTAACTATTTAGAAGATACAAGATTTAGAGCTGTTTTAAATACAGAGATTTTAACGAATACAGTTGAATCTGACTCTCATCTTTGTGTAGTTGAAAAACCAGTATATTTTGAAAAAGAGTTAAGCATTTGGGAAGAGGATAAGTGGGCAGAAAAGCCAGTATCTATTGAAACTTTTAACTCATACGTTTCACTTAAAGATGAAAAAGAAATAGCAACTATATTCTCATACGGACTAAAAGAGTATGAGGTTGTAGATAAAAAAATATTTATAACTCTGTTTAGAACTTTCTCACACTTAGGGAAAAGAGAGCTTATAAATAGACCAGGAAGACCATCGGGAATAGAGATAGAAACTCCTGATAATCAACTGTATAAAGAGAACTTTAACTTTAAATTAGGATTTACTTTTGTAAAAACTGATAAAAATAGCAGTGAAAAAGCAAAAGAGTTTTTAACTCCAGTAGAGGGATATCAATTAAAAGAGTTCAATAGATTTAATATAAATATTCCAAATGTTAGAAAGAACATAACTACAAACTTAGACTTAAACTTAAAAGGGTGTGTAGTAAGTGCATTAAAAGAGAGTGAAAAAACAGGAGAGACATTTATAAGAGTGTTTAATCCTACAGAAAAAGAGATAGAGTTAGTATTTAACGAGGGAGTTTTCCTTAGCAATATGTTTGAGGAAAAATTAGATACATTAAAAGAATACAAAATAAAAAGCCAGGAGATTTTAAATATATTAATTGAGAGAAAATAGTAAAAGGGGTATTAATATGCAAAAATTTAAAAAAGATCTTCAAAGTTTCGGAAAAACATTGCTGTTTCCAATATCAATACTGTCATTTATGGCGATATTCTTAGGATTATCAGCAGCGTTACAAAATCCAAATATAGTTAAGTTCCTACCTTTTCTTCAAGGTAGTGGAGCACAAACATTTTTAGGATTTATTAGAAAGTTAGCTGGAATTCCATTTGGACAACTGCCACTGCTATTTGCTATGGCTATTCCACTTGGAGTTGTTAAAAGAGATAAAGAGGTAGCAGTTTATTCATCAGTTGTTGGTTATATAGCTATGTTAGTTGGAATGAACTATCTTTTAGGGGTACAGGGTTACAATCCGTCTACAACTGCTATAAAGTATCTTATGGATAATGAGGGAATGACAGCAGTAGAAGCTACTCTTCACAACTCACAGTTTACAAATGTTTTAGGAATATTTGTATATAATATGAATGTTATTGGTGGAATGATAGCTGGACTTTTAGGAGTAGTTATCCACAATAGATTTAGACAGATAGAGTTACACCCATCACTTACATTTTACAGTGGAAAAAGATTTGTACCTATAGCTGCAGCTCTATTTATGCCTTTGGTAGGAATGGGATTAGTTTATGTGTGGCCACTTATAAATGATGTAATTATGAGTTTAGGAACAGTTATATCAAAGTTACAAATATTTGGAGTTTTCCTATATGGATTCTTAGAAAAAGCGATAAACCCAACTGGACTTCACCACATTTTAAACCAAGCTTTTAGATTTACAGCTCTTGGTGGAATTGAAAATGTAGCAGGACATACACAAGTTGGAGCTTTAAATATATACTTTGCTGAATTAGAAAATCATTTGGCTTTCTCTCCAAGAGCAACACAGTATTTAGCTCAAGGAAAGATCTTACACATGGTATTTGGAATGCCAGCAGCTATATTTGCAATGTATAAGTGCGCTTTACCTGAAAAAAGAGAGCAACTAATTAAATACTTTATTCCAGGATTAACAGCAGTTATACTAACAGGAATAACTGAACCAATAGAGTTTACATTTATATTTATTTCACCAATGCTTTGGTTTGTTAACTCAATTCTTGCAGGTTTAGCATTTATGGTGCCTGCAATGTTCAATGTGACAATTGGAAATATTCAAGGTGGAATAATTGATTGGTTTGTATTTGGAACTTTACAAGGAATGCAGACAAAATGGTACTTATACCTATTCTTAGGGCCAATATTCTTTGGACTTTATTATGTTGCATATAGCTTTGTAATTAAAAAGTTTAATGTTATGACAATGGGAAGAAGTTATAGTGACTTTGACGAAAGTGAAGAGATTTCAAATGATGGTAAAGCTTTAGATACTGAAGACAATAAAGTAGCTGAAGAGTTAATAAATGGTCTTGGTGGAATAAAAAATATAGTTGATGTAGATAACTGTATCTCTAGATTAAGAATAGAGATAAAAGATAGAGCTTTAATTAATGAGGATTTAATTAAAAAATCTAAACCAAATGGGATTATCATTCCTGATAACAACAATGTACACATAGTTTATGGTGGAAGAGTTACTAAAATGAGAAATCTTATTGACGATTACATATTTGCAAAGAAAGCCTAATAGAGTATTAAAATTGTGAAGCTAGCATAAAATGCTAGCTTCTTTTTTTGAAAATATGTTAAGATATTATAAAAAATATTGATTAGGAGGTGTTCCAATGATAGATAAAAATTCTCATACTCCAATATATGTTCAACTTGAAAGTATTCTATTAGAGATGATAGAAAGTGGAGATTTAAAACCAGGGGATATGATTCCATCAGAGAATGAGCTTTCAAAAAAGTATAGTATCAGTAGAATGACAGCTAAAAAAGCTATTGATTCTTTGACAATAAAGGGATTGGTAGAGAGATCTCAAGGTAAAGGAACATATGTTTCTAGTGTAGAAAAGAAAATAGAGTTACCAATCAATAGATTACGTGGATTTACTCAAAAAGTTTGTGAAATGGGACTAACTCCTGAAAATAAAGTTTTGGCATTTGAAAAAATACCTTGTCCTAAAAATATTTCTAAAATTTTAGGGATTAAAGAGGGAGATAGTATCTGGAGAATGGAAAGAGTTAGACAGATAGATGAGGTGCCAGCAGTATTTGAAGAGAGTTATATAAGTGTGAAACTATTACCTAACTTAAAAGAAAAAAACTTATTAAAATCAAAATTTGATTATATAAAAAGTTTAGGTTTAGAGATTGGAGATAGTGAAAGAGAGATATCAGCAGAGATACCAAGTGATTATGTAGCTAGTGCCTTAAAGCTTAAGAGAAACGAGCCTATTCTTTTAGCTGAGAATATCACCTATTTAAAAAAAGGTGAAGTTTTAGAATATTCTAAAATATATTATAATCAAAAAAAGTATAGATTTAAGTTTATAGCAGAGGGAAATTAAAGGGTAAAATAAAAAGAAAGTGTAGCTAAAAGGGGTATAATAGTACAATATATGTATGTTTAACTTTTGTAAATTGTATATGTACAAAAAAAGTTGAATCATGATTCAAAAATGTGTTATAATATACGTATAAAAATATATATTAAAACCAGAGGCGAGAAGAATGAAAAATTTAAAAAATTATTTTAAGTATCTGCCAGTGGCCCTTACGGGGTTGGCTCTAGGGGTATCTGGAGTTAGTGGAGCAGTAGCAGTTATACTTAATCCAAAAGCTTTATATATAGGAAACTTTATATCGTTGATGTTACTTCTTCCTATAATTATAAAGAATATACTGCACTTTGATGTTTTTAAAGAGGAACTGAAGCACCCAACACTAGGAAGTTTTATACCTACCTTAGATATGGCTTTAATGAATTTCTCAGTAGTACTTTATGAGTTTTCACCATCTTTAGGAAAAGGGTTATGGCTGTTATGCATACTTTTACATCTAATATTTGGAGCATCATTTATATATCATAGATTTCGTTCTTGGAATATAGAGCATATGGTACCAAGTTGGTTTGTACCACCAATTGGAATAGTTGTAGCATCAGTGGATTCAGCAGTTATGGGAATGCCACAGTTAGCACAAGCAATATTTTACATAGGTTTTGCTTTTTATGTAGTAATGCTTCCTATGATGTTATATAGAATTATATTTGTTGAAAAGATTGACGATGCAAGACTACCAACTTTTGCAATTATAGCGGCACCACCTAATCTTTGTTTAGCAGGATATTTAGTGGCTTTTAAAACTCCAAATCCAGCAATGGTAGGATTTTTATTTCCATTAGGAATATTTATGACAGCGTTGCTTTACATATCAATGGTTAAAATTATTAGACTTAAATTTACACCAGTATATGCGTCATTTACATTCCCCTTAGCAATAGGATCTACAGCAATTTTAAAGTATTCAAACTATATTAGAAGTATAGATGAAAGTAGAGGAATATTTTGGTATAACTTTGGAGTGGCAGCAACAACATTAGCTGTATTCTTTATATCAATTATCTTTGTAAGAATAGTAAGAATAGTTATAAACCAAATAAAAGAGATAAGAGGAAGTTTATAAAACTTCCTCTTTTAATCTATTTTTTTTATCATTTCTTTTTCAAAATCTTTAAATAAATTTATATATTCATTTTTTATTTTATCATATATATCCCATGCTGTTTCTTCATTATAAGTATGAGAAGTTCTATTTCTATTTATCATGAGATTAATCCACTCTGTTGCATCATGTATAATTCCATCTTTAAATCCTTCTCTAAAAGTTTCTCTTGGACTTACAACTTCTATACCTTGATATTCCAAATAACTTTTCATAAGTTTCCAACTTAATTCGTATACAAATTCAAATCTTTGAATAGTTCCATCTAAATATAATTCATCTAAATGTGCATCTTTTTCTAAAGCAATTTCTAATTTTTTTAAAGCTTTTTGAAAATCTTCAAGTTTATATTTCAATTTATTTTCATTCATTAAAATCCCACCTTTCTCATTAGTTTTATATATTAAGATTCCATCAGTTTCTATATTTTTCTTTATATTTTCTCCAATATTCTTAGTATATTCAATTACATCTACAGTATATTTTAAATCTGATTCATAAAAATCATTTCGTATATCATCAATAATATTGTTTACTCTTAGGAATATAGCTAAGTCTATATCTGAGGTTTCTTTATAATCTCCTCTAGATCTAGAACCAAAAATTTTTACCCATTCTATTTTTTCTTTGTACTTTTTCAAAATATCAATAATTTTAAAAAAATCTGTTTCTGATAGACCGTACATTTTTTCCTCCTAAACTTTTTTATTTATTATAACATGTTGGATTAAACAATAAAAAGAGGAAGTTTATAAAACTTCCTCTTTTTGTTATTATATAGCTTTGTCTAAAGTTTCAATGATATTGATACTTCCTTCAATTAAATACTCAGTTGTAGGTAAAAAGTGTAGATCTCTATCGTGACACTTTGCCCATTTAATATCTCCAGTCCAATAATCATTTAATGTGTTTGAGATAGATTTGAAATCAGAGTTTCTAATTTCAGAGATTATATCAGCATTATGCTTAGATAGAGTATAATCTTTGCTAGTATCAATAGATACCTTGTAGATAGTACCTTTCCACCCATACATCTTAGCTGCAGTTAAAAGGTCTGTTAACTTTTCAAAGGCGAACTGTGCGCCACATCTAGATGGTAGCTCAGGAAAGAATTTTAAACGATATTTTTCTAATTCCTGTTCAGCTTCAATGTTAACTAAATCTTCCCTTAAAAAAGTGGGAAATTTATTCAAATCAAAATTTAATATATAGTTAATTTTATCCTCTTTATTTAGAAGATTGTAGTGAAAGTCATCGATAAAGTTAATTAAATAAAGTTGATTACTTATAACCTCGCCAGTATTAGCAATAGTTACTAAAGACATAATTGTACCTCCGCTTGTTTCTTACAAAAAAAAGCTCTTGAATAAGAGCCTTTTCTTGATTTGATTTTTGGAAAATGTTTAAAAATTTCTTATACTTGAATTATAATTCAAATTTCACAAAAAGTCAAAGGTTTTTTGAATCGTGAGTCAAAAAAATGGTGAGTTATTATAAAAAAAATTAAAAACTGTAACATATGTTACAGTTTTTTTAATACTTTTTTAGTATACTTTACGTAGAAAAGGTTCAACAGGAGGAGATTAAAGATGTTATCACAAAAAACAATAGAGATAGTAAAATCAACAGTACCAGTTTTAAAAGAAAGAGGCGTTGAAATAACTACAGTATTTTATAAAAATATGTTAGGAGAAAATCCAGAAATTAAAGATATGTTTGATTCAGGAAAGCAAAAGGATGGGTCGCAACCAAAAGCTCTAGCAATGACAGTGTTAGCAGCAGCTCAAAACATAGATAATTTAGCAGTATTAATGCCAGCGGTGCAATCAATTGCAAAAACTCATATAAATGTAAAAGTTACAAAGGAACAATACCCAATTGTAGGTAAATACCTTTTAGGAGCTATAAAAGAGGTTATAGGAGCAGATGCTACAGATGATGTTATAAATGCGTGGGCAGAAGCTTATGGAGTGATTGCAGACGTATTTATCAGCGTTGAAGAGAAAATGTATCAAGAGCAAGGAAAATAAAAAAGAAGAGCTAGAATTATTTTCTAGCTCTTTAATTTAAGACAATAAAAAAGGAGATGAGAAAAATGAAATTATTGAAGGTTATAACTGTGTCTTTTATTACAACTGTATGTACCTTCTCTCAAGAAGAGGCTATAAAACTAGAGGATTCAGTTATTCTTTCAACTAGTGGATTTGAAACACCTATTCTTTCAGAGAATAAAAATGTTACTCTTTTACTTAAAGAGCAAATTGATAATGGAAACTATAAAAGTGTAGAGGATGTTTTAAGAGGAGCTCCAAATGTAATTATACAAGATACATATTTTGGTCCAAGAGTTGATATTAGAGGAAATGGAGAGAAAGCTATATCGAAGGTAAAAGTTTTATCAGATGGAGTAAGTTTAAATCCAATTGATGATGCTATGGGGACTCTTCCTATTAATACGATATCTTTAAACTCTATAGATAAGATAGAGATAATACCTGGAGGGGGAACTGTATTAAATGGATCTGGAAGCTCTGGTGGCGTTGTAAACATTATAACTAAATCCTCTTTAAGAAAGGATTATTTGGTTTTAGAGGGTGGAATAAAATCATATGATTTTAGAAATACGGGATTATCTATGGGACAAAATTTCACTGAGGATATATATGGAAATTTTAACTATAACTATTTAAAAGGTAATGGTTATAGAGATGGAGATTCTCAAGAAAGTAATAACTTTAGTGGAGGAATAGATTATCTAATTAATGAAAAAAATAGAGTTAAATTTCAAATATCATATTTTGATGAAAATAGAGATTATTCTACAGGAATAGATAAAGAGTTATTAGAAAAAGATAGAAAAGCTATGGGATTTCCTGTGATAAGTGATTCTAAAAGAGAGTCATACTCTTTAGATTATGAATATAAGTTTAGTGATTCATTTACACTTTTAAATACATTTTACTATCAAAACTACAAAAGAGATTTCACAGAAAACTCTTTTATGGATTATGAGATTCCAAAACTTGGTCATATGCCATTTGATATTATAGGAGAAAATCTACCAGCATCAATGAATGGTAGATTTAAAGAGGATACTAAAGGGTTTAAAACAAGAGGGAAGTATGTGTATGAAAAGGGAGAACTTGTTCTAGGTTATGATTATAGCGATACAAAGCTTTTAAGAGATAGTAAAATTCGAGCTAATGGAGAATTTTTTCCTAAGCCTATGCCGAATTTAAAAATAAAAGGGGATGTAAGTATAAATCTTAAAAATGATATTTTTAAAGAGACCAATGCTGTTTATGGACTTAATAGATACAGTTTAGGAGAGCAGTGGGAGCTTATTTTAGGAGTTAGATATGAGCATTCAAGATATGGTGGAAAAAGAGATAGTGAAACAGAGATAATTTCTATGAGTAAAATTCATGAGTATAAAAGTATTGAAGATGAAAAAAGAAGTGATAATTATGCTTTTGAAATAGGAACAAACTATAGATATAGTGAATCAGGAACTGTCTATACAAGGTATGAAAGAGGGTTTACATCACCACTTCCTGGGCAGATAACAGATAAAGTCAATATGACATATATTTCAAATGATTTAAAATCTGAAACTTCAGATAACTTTGAGGTGGGAGCAAGGGATTTTTTAGGAGACACTTTTGTAAATGTATCTTTATTTTTGACATTTACTCATGATGAGATAATGTTAATTCAGAAAAACTCTCATAATCCGGCGATAAAAGAGTGGCAATATAAGAATTTAAATGAGGTTAGAAAGTTCGGAGGAGAGTTATACTTAGAGCAATACTTTGAAAAACTAACAACATATCAGTCGTTTTCTTATGTAAATACTGAGATAACGAAGGGATTATATAATGGTGAAGAGTTGCCAATGGTACCAAAAGGAAAAGTTATTTTAGGAGCTGGATATGAAGTGACTGAGAGAATAAAATTTAATGCTAATTTTAATCTTGTTGGAAGTTATTTGGTTAAAGAGTATGGTAAAGAGAATAACACTATTGATACAAAGGTTGATAGCTATAACTATACAGATCTTATGATAACATATATGGCTACAGATATGTTAAGTGTAAGTTTTGGAGTAAACAACATATTTAATCAAAAGTATAACTATGAAGAAACAAGTTTAATAGTAGTACCAGCCCCAGGAATAAACTATTTTCTTTCAGGGAAACTATATATGTAAGTAAAAAAGCTGAAGATGACCTTCAGCTTTTTTTATAGTTTAAAAAATCTCTTAACTTTTTCTATAAAGCTAGTTTTAATTTTTCTATTTTTATCTTTTAGCTTTTCATCAAACTCTTTAAGTAAACTTTTTTGTTCCTCATCTAAATCAACAGGAACTTCAATTGTTATCTCAGCGTAGTGAGTTCCTTTTTTCTTAGTTTTAGGATTAAAAATTCCATACTCTCTTAAAGCAAAACGTTTTCCACTTTGAGTTCCTGCAGGAATTTTAATTTTTTTATTTCCACTTAAAGTTGGAACTTCTACTTCTCCACCTAAAGCTGCAGTATAGTAACTAACTGGAACTTTACAGATAACATCATATCCATCTCTTATGAAAAGATCATCAGGTTTAATTTTTATATGTATATAAAGGTCACCATGTGGCCCTCCGCTTGTACTAGCATTACCAAATTTAGCTAATTTTAATTTTTGACCATCTGCTATACCAGCAGGGATTTTAAATTTTTTCTCCACCTCTTCAGGTGCACCATTTTTTCCAGTACGAGCGTAACGAATAGTTTTTTCTCCACCTTTAGCAGATTCTTCCAAAGAGATTTCAATCTCCATAGATAAATCTCCACCAGGTTGAGGTCCTCTTTTTCGAGCTCCTCTACCACCAAAGAAAGATCCAAAGATGTCTCCTAAATCTTCGTCTCCTCCGCCACCTCCAAATTCATTGAAGTTAAAGTTGAAATTACCAAAGTTAAAATCTTGATAGTTTTGTCCACCACCGTATTGACCATAACCTTGAGAACTACTAGGTCCACCTTGTTCAAAAGCAGCGTGACCAAAGTTATCGTATTGAGTTCTTTTTTCTGGATCAGATAATATCTGATAAGCTTCATTAACCTCTTTAAACTTTTTTTCAGCTGTAGCTTTTTCAACCTCACTTGAAGAACTAAATTTGTCAGGGTGATATTTTCGAGCTTGTTTTCTATAAGCCTTTTTTATCTCAGCCTCACTGGCATTTTTATTAACTTCTAAAATCTTATAAAAATCCTCTTTTAGAGCCATTGTAGCCTCCTTCTATAGTTAAACTATAATTAAATTATTTATATGATTGTATGTTTTACTTTACTAACTTAAGAAAGAAATTCCTTTAGAATTATGAAATAAAAAAATATATAAAAAATAAAAGAAAAATCTATTTTTTGTAGAAGAAGAGTTACAGAGAGTAAAAAATAAAACTAACATATATTTAAGGGAAAGGTGAATTACTATGTCTAAAAAAATAACAGTAGAAAAATTTGAATCATTTATTTTAGAGTGTGTAAACGAAATGAAAACTGGAGAGAAAGTAATATTTACTAAAAAAGAGATGCCTTTAGCTAAAGATCATACAATAACTTTAACAAAAGTAGACGATGATAGATATACAGTTATAGAAAGAGGTATTGAAGATTTAGAGTTCTCAAATATTGACTTTAACGAGGTTATTAAAGAGTTGATGAAATTAAAAGAAAAAGAGTTTGGAGATTGCGAACACTTCTATGCTCATAAAGCATAATGGAAAATAGGGCTAGATAACTTGTTTATCTAGTCTTTTTTTTTTTCAAAAATATTTTTTTAGAAAAAGTGCTAAAATATTTTTTAAAATGACATTTTTTTTCGTTAAAATAGAGTACTATAAGAGCAAGACTATTTTACTAAAATCAGAAAATTCAAAAAGTCTATATCCTCTCGCATTTACTTTAAAGAATTTTCGAATATAAAGATGTCCCCCGATGTCCTTTATTAAAGAAAAATATGATTTGATAATCAGTAAAATTAGAGATTTTTAATAAAAAAGTAGGTAGCGAGAGGATATCCCATTTATTGACTTTAAATAGGAGGATAGAAAATTAATGTCTAGCGAGATAGAGGTTATAAAAAATAGTTTTTATGAACTATTTAGAGTTAATTATAAGGATATTAAAGGAAAAAGAAGATATTTTAAAGATTTAGAAAATTTGAGTGGTACAGTTATTAGAATTTGTACAAAGGGAAAAGGATTATATTACTATAATTCAGAGGAATATGTGTTTTTTGAAGAGGGAGATTTGATAATTTGTAATGAGTTTTATTTTAATAGCATTTTAGTTTTAACAAGAGAGTGTAAATTAGATATTTTTCAAATAAAAGATTACTCTTTATTAGAAACGTTAAATAATAAAATAAAAAAGAAAGAGTATCGAAGAATAAAGATTTATAATCTAAAAAAAGTACTATTTGAAATAGAAAAAGCTTTAAAAATAGAGGATAAAGAATTAACTTTTTTTAAGTTATTATTAGATGTGATTTTTTACCTAGGAGAAAGAAAAAATAATATTGGATTTAATTATTTAAACGATAAAAATTTTATGGACATACTTTTATATATAGATTCTAATATTGATAGAAGAATAACTGTTAGTGATGTAGAGAAGGAGTTTAAAACATATAATAAAGTATTGAAAGAGCAATTTAAAAAATATCTAGGTATTTTTCCATCAGAATATATATTAAACCAAAAATTAACTAAAGCAGCAATACTATTAAAAACTACAGATTACAAAATTGGTTACATATCTGACATTCTATCTTTTTCATCACCTAGTGCATTTACCCTAATTTTTAAAAGAAAGTTTAAGGAGTCTCCATTGAATTATAGAAAAAAATAAAGTGTGTGTCTTGAAATTAGAAGGCATACACTTTTTATTTTGTACAAGATATGTTCTTATAGAAAAAAGATGATATTTAAAGAAAATGGTATATTTACTAAAAATATCATACCAAGTATATTAAAGACAAAAGAGTTTAAGAGATATAGAAAAAAGATTATAAGAGGGAGAAGAAAAAATGGGGGAAATATTAAAAAAACGTATAGAATATTTAACAGGGAAAATTGCACCGAAGGAAACTTTGAAAAAATTGGAGCAAGAGTGTGAAGATATTTTAAAACAATATAAAGAGAACAAAACTTTAATTGAAGAGAATGAAAAAAGAGTTTTAGTAGAAAGAGTTAGAGATAGTTATAAAAAAATATTAACTTTAGGGGTAGCTTATAATACAGAAAATTCAGTTTATTATAAAGATGAACTTTTATTTGTAATAGCTCATGAGGTATTGCAAAATAACTATGAAAACTACTACAATTTAGAGTCTATAGAGCATACAAACTGGTGGCAATGGGAGATTGGATATCCATTACTATTAAATGATATATTGATTCTTTTTTTAGAGAGATTGGAAAAAGATTTAATAGATAAGATAATAGATGTAACAAGATATTTTTTACCAGATGAGAGATATTTAGGAAATAATCCAGTGGCAATGCATCCGAGCGGGTCCCCTTTAAGACCAGCAACTGGAGGAAATTTAATTGATACTTGTAAAATTATGTTTTTAAGAGGTGCTCTTTTAAACAGTTTAGAGATATGTCAAAAAGCTGTTGAATCTATATCTGAAACTTTAGAGATAATATCTGAAAAAAATGTAGAAACACTAAGTAATAGAGATGGGTTTTATGCAGATGGATCTTTTATACAGCATGGATTTATACCATATGCAGGAACTTATGGAAATGTTTTACTATCAGGGATTGCTGAAATAATATATTTAGTAGATGAAAAACTTAGAGATAAAATAGATACTAAAAAAATATGTGAAAGAGTTTACTCCTCTTTTGAACCACTATTTTTTAAAGGAGCTATAACAGATATAGTTAATGGTAGAGCTATAACAAGGGATGGAAATGACCATCAGATAGGACATGAAGTTGTAAACTCTTTACTGTTATTAGCTCATGGAGTAGATGAAGAAAATAGAGTAAAACTTTTAGAAATAGCAAAAAGAGAGCTGTCTTTAGATAAATGTTATCTATATACAGAAAAAGAGAAAAGAGCTATATTTTATAACTTATCAAAGGATGTATTAAAAAATTCAAGGATTAAAGTTAAAAGCTATTCTAGTGAGGTACAGTGTTTCAATGAGATGGATAGAGTTTTCTATAGAAATAGAGAATTTGCTATAGGACTTGCTATGCATTCAAAAAAAATTGGTAACTTTGAAACATTTAATGGAGAGAATACAAAAGGGTGGTTTACAGGGGATGGAGCAGTATATATATATTCAAAGGGAGATGAGTATATAGATTATTGGAAAGGTGTAGATTTTTACTATATTCCTGGAACAACAGAGATAAAAATGGATATGGAAAATATAAAAGGTGTAGAAAGTTCTGTAGAGAATATGCCAAAAAATAGTGTAGCTGAAGGGTATGGAGATAAGGAATCAGGAGTTGCCTATATGGATTTTATCAACTGGAATGGTAAGTTGAGTAGTAAGAAAAACTATATTTTTAAAAAGACAGGTATGGTTTATTTAGAGAATTATATAACTGGAGAGGGAGAAGTATATTCAACTGTAGCTAATATGAGAATCTCTAATTTGAAAAATAAAACTATACGTATTGATGGAAAGCCAATGAAGGATACTTTTGTAACTGGGGAGTTTAAAGAGATATCTTTAGGTAATTTAATATATAAATTTTATAAAAGTGAAAAAATAAATTTGGAAATATATGGTGAAGAGGAAAATAGGTTTATAAAAATTTGGATAGATTTAGGAGTAAATCCTGTCAATTATACTGTTGCATGGGAAGTTATAATTGTAGTATAATAAATAAAAAAGTTTTATAAAAGGGGTAATATGTTAAAAAAAGAACGTGAAAATATATTTTTGAACAAAAAAATTTGGGGATTTATATTTTTTGCTTCAATATTTATATTTTTATTTGGGGTAAATGAGTATAGAGAATATAAAAAAGAGGAAGAACAAAGAATCGATAGAGTCTTAAATAAAATAAATTTAAAAATAGAGTTAGTAATGTCCTCTATTAGTGATTTAGAGACAAGTGAACCTATAAAGGAGTACTATAATTTAAAAGAGATATCTTATTATAATTTAATAAAGGTATTACAAGAGATTCAAAAGAAGAATAATGTATATGGAAAAATAGGTTATTCTTTAAGTTTAGGAAAAGAAAGTTCTGATATAATTGTAACAGGAAGTGGAACTAGAGATAGAAATGAATATTTAAAAAGAATGGGAGCATTAAAAAGAATTGAAGCAGATTCAAAAATTATTTTGATTCCTAAGAAAAAAGAGATTAGTTTTATTTTGAAAAATGAAATTTTTAATTTAGAAGAGGGAATATTTTGGATTGTAACTTTAGATAGAGAGTTATTCTTTTCGGAACTATATGATAGTGAAGATGGAAAGTGGGAGATATTAAAAGATAATAAAATTTATTCTTTAGACAAAGATATCGTAACTAAAAGAAGAGGTAAAGAGGGATATGTTTTAAGAAGTAGTGGGTTAAACTTTAAGTTTTTGTATACACCAAATAACACTATTTTTTATCAAATACTATTTTTGAAATCTTTTGTAATATTTGTAGCATTAGCTTTGTTATCTATTTTAATAGATTATTCAATTAAACTATACACAGAAAGAAAAGATTTAATTGGAGAGATAAATAATTTATCTGTTATAGATAGAAGAAAAAATTTGAGAGATTTCGTTCTGGGAATAAGAAAAATTAGTGAAGTTGGAGAGTTAACTAGAAAAGTAAAAGCTCTTCAAGGGAGAAAATTAAAGATTGTTTTAGTTGAGATATTTGATAGCGATGATGAAGGATTAGATTTTAAGAACTTTACTTTAGCTAGAGAGTATTTAAAAGAGAGTTTATCGTCAAATGGGATCTATGAGCATATAGACATAGATTATAAAAGTATAGCTTTTATAATACCTGAGGAAAGTGACTCTGTTATTGAGGATGCTTTTCATTTTATGTTAGAAAATATAGGACAAAAATATAGTGTAGAGTTAATAGCTGCAGTATCTAACGAATTTGTGTCTGTAGAGAGCTTTCCACAGGAGTATATAACTTGTAAAAAGATTTTAGATGCAAAGTTTATGGCTAAAGGAAGAAAGGTTTTATTTTCTGAAAATATAAAAAGTGGAAAATTAATACTTACATATCCTATTGAAACAGAGGCAAAATTAGTTTCAAAACTATTAAATGGAAACTTACAAGGAGCTAAAAAAATAGTAGATGAGATATTTATAAATAGAATAAATCCAGAAGCAATGGATAAAAAAGATATCAAAGAGTTTACAGGGTTACTTTACAACACTTTAAATAGAGTTGTTGTTCAGTTAAAAGAGTTTGAAAGTTCATTACACTGTGAAGAGTTAGATATAGAAAGTATTACTAAAACTGGAGATTTGGACAAAATTAGAACTATTTTTAATGAGCTTATAGCTGAGATTTGTAAGCAGAAAAAAAGTAGTGAACAAGATGAAAATGAAGCTATTAGAGAAAAAATAAAAACTTATATAGATAATAATTATCAATTAGATTTCTCTTTAGATAATTTAGCAGATTATTTAGGATTGTCATTTAAATATACGAGTATTTTATTTAAAAAGGTAATGGGGGATAATTTTAAGAACTATATAAATATGTATAGAATAGACAAAGCTAAAGAGATATTAAGAGAGAAAAAAGATATAAAAATAAAAGATTTAGCAGAAAAGTTAGGTTACAATAGTTCTAATACATTTATAAGAATTTTCAAGAAATATGAGGGAATATCACCAACACAATTTAATCCAGAAGAGATTTTAGAAAAATAAAGCTAAAACGGAATATAAAAAAGAGATAGAAAAAGGAAGATGCAAAAAAGAAGATTTACAACCTGAAAAAATACTCGTATAATCCATTTAAATTACAATTGAAAGTTTAAGTTTTAAACTTGATAAGAGGGGAGATAAAGATGGAGATATTAAAAAAGACGAGGGAAAAATATTCAAAAGAGTTTAGGTTATCAAAAGAGGATTTATTTTTTGCAATGCACGAAGCTATGAAGAAAATAGATGAAAATTCAAAGGTATTTATAGATACATACCCAAGAGCAGCTAGTGTAAATAATATATATCCTGGAACAAAAAATGCAGAGGATTTTGATGATTGGACAGTAGGATTTTGGACAGGTATGTTATGGCTATCTTATGAGATGACTGAAAATGAAAAATATAGAAAAATAGCTGAGTATCAATTAAAAGGGTATAAAACAAGAATAGAGAATAAGGTGCACGTTAATCACCATGATATTGGATTTTTATACTCTCTTTCAGCAGTTGCTCAAGAAAGAGTTACAGGAAGTAAGTTAGCTAAAGAGGTTGGAATAAAGGCTGCTGAACACTTAATAACAAGATTCCAAGAGAAGGGACAGTTTATTCAAGCTTGGGGAGATTTAGGGAAACCAGAGGATTATAGACTTATTATAGACTGTAATATGAATGTACCTCTACTGTTTTGGGCAACAGAGATGACTGGGGATAAAAAGTTTGCTGAAATAGGTGCAAAACATTTAGCCACAGCTTCAAGTGTTGTTGTTAGAGAGGATTCATCAACTCATCATACATATTACTTTGATCATGAGACAGGAAAGCCTACAAGAGGAGTTACTGCACAAGGTTACTCAGATACTTCAGCTTGGGCAAGAGGGCAAGCTTGGGGAGTTTATGGATTCCCATTAGCTTATGGTTATACAAAAGACAAGAGATATATAGATCTTTATAAAAGAGTTACAAATTACTTTATAAACAATCTACCAGAAGATGACGTATGCTACTGGGATTTAGTATTTACAGATGGTTCAGGACAACCAAGAGATACATCAGCTGCAGCTATAGCAGTATGTGGAATTTTAGAGATGGATCAATATTTAGATGTAAATGATCCAGATAGAGAGATCTATTTAAATGCAGCTCATAAAATGATGAAATCACTGATGAAAAATTACAGTACAAAAGATTTAGATTATTCTAATGGACTTTTAACAGATGCAGTTTATTCAATTCCTCATGGATCAGGAGTTAAAGAGTGTAACATCTGGGGAGATTACTATTATTTAGAGGCTTTAACAAGATTATTTAAACCAGAGTGGAAAAAATATTGGTAGAATGAAAAAAGCAGAGCTAAAACTCTGCTTTTTTATTTTATATATTTTCTGAAACTACAATAACTGTATATTTATTAGGAAATTTTCTTCCATGATGAACTATACTAAAGTTATTCAAAGATTTTTTATCTACTTCAGAAAGGTTTTTAATAATTTTATATGCACTAACAATAACAAATATCTTGTTAGGACCAAAAATAGCTGCACAACTTGCAAAATCATTTGAAAATATTAATTCACCATTTTCTGTGATAAAATCACATTGAGTAATGAAGTTATCTGCTAAAATAGCTTGACGCTCTTTTTTATAATCAAATATTTTACACCCCTTTTCCTTTATTGGAGTGGATAGATTTAAAAAATTTAAAAAAGGTGTTTCATCAAGAACTAAAGACTCATAAGATGGTATTTTAGATATTAGAAACTCTTTTACTTTATCTAAATTATCTATAAAAATAGTATCGTACTCTTTAGAGAGTAATGTTTTTGTTATATTTTCAGCTTTTTTATTAAAAAACCACTTTATGTTTTGATCCATTAATAACCCACCTCTTCATTTATGATTACAATAGTTATTGGACTCCCAACTCTTTTCCCAGATTTTATTATAGACGTAAAGTTACATATTCTTTGTTTGGTTTGACAATCTTCACAAATACCAGAGATGTTACAAGGTGTTTTATGATTGATTCTTTTAGAGTTTAGAGGACCTACGAAATCTTTAACTCTTAACATACCATCTTGCCAAGTATCAACTAATTTATTTATTCCACAAACCACAATAACATTTTCAGGGCCCCAAAGTAGACTAGCAACTCTATTACCACCAGAATCAGTTTGGATAAGCTCTCCATTTTTACTAATTGCATTTGTACTTGTTAAAAAATAGTCTGCTAAAAGTCCCTCTCTCATGCACTTAAGCGTACTAGGCCAATCTGGCTGATTATACCTATCAAAGAGATGGTATTCACCATCTCGAAAGGTATTGATAATATCAAGTTCATTAATAGTAACAGAGCCTCCTAAAGCTATTGTAGAGTTAAAAGGAATTAAATCTAATATAATCTCTTTTGCATCCTTAAGATTTTCAGCATAGATAGGGTTGTAATTTTTTTCAATAAGTGTAGTCATTAAATCTGTAATTATATTTTTGTTTAAAGCTTTTCTTATTTTGTCCATATTAACTCTCCTTTGGTATTAAAGTAAAGTTTTCAGTAGCTCCATTTTTTAAATTAGAAACAGTAATTGTAGTTGTATTTTGAGATACAATTGTTTTAATATTAGTATTTATAGTTTCTAACTTATATTTTCCATCAATAGTAAAAATAACTGTAGAATTCTTATGTGTAGGTTCGCTTACAGAAATAGAAATACTATTTTTATTATCTATTGCCAGTAGAGCTATTGGAGATTTGCTAGAGAAAATACCAACTTTATTTTCAGATTCCTTCCAAAAATTGATAGCAGTAATGTTTTTAAAGTTTATTCCATGGGCAAAGTTATTTTGACTTAAAATTTTAATATCATTTTTATTGAAATTTTCAATAAAATCTAACTTATTTTCAGGAATTATAGCATATAAATAACTACTGTCTTTGGGATTAGAACCATGATTAATAAATGATTTTATGAAATTTTTAGATATCTCAGTCTTGTCTTTATCCCAGCTTCCAACCCTTTTTTCTGTAGTTGTTGTAAGAGTATTATTATCTAAAGTAGTAAAAGCAGTGTATAAGTTAGAACTTGGATTTTTTAAAACCAACTTATCGTCAGTATTTTTTATAATTTCGTTATCATTTTTGATAGATTTATTTTCAATAGTTGTATGAATTTCACCATCTTCACTTGAGATATTAGAACCTATAGATACTATAAAATCAGGAGTTATAAACCATGATTTTTTAGCAGTTGTTAAATCGTTCCAAGATGAAAAATCCATTCCAATCATAGAATGAATATTATTTGTTGTTCCACCAACAAAATCTTTTTGAACCATAGTTTTTGGATGTCTTCTTTCACCAATACTATTTTCTCTTTGAGTTATACTTTCAGTTGTACCAGGAAGATGGTAAGGGTCAACTGTAGGCCAATATTCAAAATATTCAGTTAAATTAGGAGTGTAGATATAATACATTCCATCAGCAGCATGCCACCCTTTTGTATTTTCCTCTAAGATACTTTCAAAGTTACCAACTCTAGAAGAGTGTAAACTTAGTACAAAAGAGTAGTTAGGGGTTCTATTAACAACTCTATCCATATTTCCAAAAATTTTAATTCCAGAAGGAGGTAGTGTTTTTATATTTTTATCATTTAAGATATTTTCGATAACCTTTTTTTCTACTGGATTTTTAACTCTACTTAAAATAAGAGCTTTATCTCCTGTTTCGATATTTCTTTTAACAATCTCTTGTAGTTTAATTTTATAATCTTCAGGAGCACCTTGAGAAATCATTGCAATTGCTACAAGATTACTAACTCCTCTTGTTAAATCGCTAGAGTTTTTCCTAGTAACAGCACGACCACTTATTGAGTCAGAAACTCTACTGTTGAAGAAAAGATAGTTATAACCATTTATAATAGAATCATAAATATTATTAAAACGAGGATCTTTGATTTCTAAATTTGTATTAGCAACTAAATTTTGGATTGCTCCTAAACCACTTAATAAAACTTCACCGTATGTACCACCATATGGAATAGTTCCGTGTTGTATAAAAGAACCATCTTTATAAAAACCATCACCAGCTGTAACGTACTCGGCAACTTCTCCTAGATTATTTAAAGCATTGATAACTTCATTCTTATTTTGAGTTAAAATACCTCTCATAAAAACAATATAACAAGTATCGATTCTATTTCCACCAGTAGATAGTCTTTTATTAGGAGATGTAGATGTTTTAGCCCCTTCACTATATCCAGACCACTCAGCGTACGGTTGGAAGTATCTACTGCCATTTAAGAAGATTTCAACTTGTTCTTTAGAAAGATCAGGATACATATAAGCAACGATACGATTTAATTCTTTTGGAATTCCAATTTCCCATTGCCACCAGTTTCCTAATTCAGGAAGATTTTCTCTATAAGCATTTTCTCTTAACCAGTTTAAAGAGGTAATTATTGTGTTTTTAACATCGTTATTTTGGTATAAAGATGAGTTTTTATCAGTATAAGCTTTAATTATATCAGTTAAATTTCTATATGTAGATAGAATATGTGGACCATTTTTCATATCTGGAAATTGTTCCCAAAGATATGTTCTATCTAGGTTAGTATTTAAAGTATTTAAAAGTTTCTGAGCTTTCTCATCACTACTACTGTTGTTAGTAAGTTCTGAAAATCGTTCCCTAATAATTGAATATGTATCTGTTGAAGTGGTATTTCCAAAGGAAATACCACCTAAAAATATTAGTAAAAAAGATAAAAATATTTTTTTCATAAAGCCTCCTAAATATCAAGTATGTAAATAAATCCAACCTTTCCTAAAATTCTATTAATTCTAGAAACTGATTTGTCTGAATCTTTTGTTCTCTTGAAGCTATTCATAGCAACTTCAGCGTAAGTTGAGAAGTAATCGGTAACTTTATATCCTACAGTAGCTGTATATCTTGTTTCCTCGTTATATTGAGCTACAATTCCTTGTCTATTTTCAACTCTTTCACCATTAGTTAAAGAGAATCTTCCTTGTAATTGAAGGAATGAACCATCTACGAAGTTATATCTAACTACAGGTCTAAATTGTGTACTATGAGCAGTTTTGTTATTATTTCCCATATATTTTTTATCTAATCTATAGATATTAGATGTTAAAATCCAATTTTTATTAAGAATAAATCTAAATCCGTAGATATTTTCAGCCCAGTAATTGTGAGTGAATGGATAGTTGTCTCTAGAATCACTAATTTCATCCATTGCAAGCAGTGTAGAACCAAGGAAAGCAACATTTTTATTTATAGTGTAGTTGATTGCAGGAGCAATTCTGTAAGAATCAGTAACATTTCTCCAAGGAGTCCCTTTAGAATCAGTTTGCTTTCTTACTTGGTTTCTCCATCCAATATAACCATGAATTTTTAAATTGTCTGTAACTTGAACCCCTTTCCAGTTAATTTGAGGATTGATTCTTCTATTAGTATCTTTACCCTCTTTTTCTTTTCTTCCACCAAACCAATCTTCTGTTTTATAGAATGTATCCATTAAATAAACGAAGTCTCCTTTTTTATCGTTAACACTTAAGATTAATCTAGGAGAGAATGAAGTAGAACCAGCAGTTCCAGTTGTGTTATCATCATAGTCCTCTGTTTCTAACATGAAGTTAGAAGAAACTCTAAAACGCTTTTCTTTATCAAGAGTATTGAAATAATCAAATCCTTCAAGCATAGGTTTATCTAAAGAATAAGTGAAGTTAGCTCCGTATAAATCAGCATCATAATCTTTTGAAAGAAGCTTGTTATAACTTGCTCCAATATCTAAATTTTCAGTTAAGTTAATATCAGCATTTACTCCAATGTTAACAATATCATCTCTATCTAAAGTATCAACTTTTGTTCTAACACCGTTGTTCCATAAAACTTTTTTATCTCTGATATTTCCAATCTCTTTTTCATAATTTGTAGAAAGTTTTAATGTTGCTTTTTTATCTTGTAAAAGAAAAGATTTTTCACCAGATATACCAACTGTAGGTCTAACTGAATCATAATATTCAGTATTATTTTTTGTACTATATGCTCCATTGCTATATGTTCCCTGATATATTTTAGCCCAATCAATTCCACCGTTTAAATAAAGATTCATATACTCGTTTGGAATTGGATAGCTTAAATGACTTCCAAAAGATAGACTCATAGATGGTGAAGTAGATGAGTTATTTTGTATATGTATAGAATCATGAGAATGGTTATAAGATAAAATAGAAGTTACAGCAATTTTATTTGAAAACTCATAAAAATGGTATCCTCCAGCAAAGAAGATGTCTCTATTAATTCTGATAGGTTGATCAAATTTTATCTTATTATCTCCACCTCCAATAAAAAATGCGATTTTTTCATTAGGTTTTAATCTTTTCTCAAAAGTAGCTAGATAAAGATTAGAATCTCCGCTTCCACCAAAATCACCCTTATAATTTTCAGAAAGATGTAAGTAATCTAATGAATTAAAATATCTATTTTTTTCTGAAGGGTCAACATCTTTTTCTAAAGATGACCTAATAAATCTTCTAATATTGTAGTTTTCTTCAAGGTTAACTTCAGGAAGGTGTGCTATACTTTTTCCTAAGTTTTCACTTCCTTGTGAAATTGTTCCTACTAAAAGTGTTAATAAAATAAAATTAGTAAAATAAAATTTTCTCATAAAATATACTCTCCCGTTTAATATACTTTTGAAACCAGTTCAAACCCTATATTACATTTTTAAATAAACTATGTAAATATTCTGTTTTTTGTGTTCTTTTTTCTTTGTATATTTTTTTAAATAGAACGATTTATAAAATATGTCTTTTTATTTGTAGTATATAAAAAAGAAAACGGAATATTGCTAAGAGTAACTCGATAAAATATACTCATATAAAATTAGGAGGTGTTTTTAGTGAAGAAAAATTTGATTTTTATAACAACAGATCATCAAAGAGCAGATACTATTGGGATGATACAAAATGGTAAAGAAGTAACTCCAAATTTAAATAGATTAGCCTCAGAAGGGTTTGATTTTAAACGAGCTTACACAACGTGCCCACTATGTGTTCCTGCTAGAACTGCATTGGCAACGGGAAGATTCCCAACTAAAAATAATGTAGTAATAAATGATTTAAAAAACATACCAGAAATAACAAGAAATAGCAAAACAATCCATGAATATCTATTTGAAAATGGATATGACGTAAGTCATTTTGGAATGCAACATATAACTTTAAAACCATCTTTGGAAGATAGGGTTAAATTTAAAAGATTTTTAACAGATGATGATTATGAAGAAATATGTAAAAGAGAGAACATACCGCTATTTGGAGTTGCTGAAGATAGAGTTAAAGTAAGTGAAAGACATGGGGATATATGTGAAGATAGACAGTATACTGGTTCAAGAGTTTCACTTTTTGAAAAACCTGAGAATCTATTTAGAGATAGATTTTATATTGATAATGCACTTAATTATTTAGAGAGTGAAAGTTTTGAAAAACCCATAGGGATGTTTATAAATATATGGGCTCCTCACCCACCTTTTAGAGTTTTAAAAGAACTTATGGATAGATTTCCAAATCCAGAACTTCCTGAAAATATAAATGAAATATGTGAAGGTGAACCACCTAAAAGAAGAGAGGGGATAGCGGCACAGTTAGCTGAAGAGAAGGATTTAGAGCATTGGAAAGATGTATGGCGAGCATATTTAGGATTGACTAATTATGCAGATGAGCTAATTGGGGAGATAATTGAGAAGTTAAAGGAAAAAGGTGAGTATGAAAATACAATGTTTGTATTTACTGCTGATCATGGGGATCATTTAGGACAGCATAAGATGTTTCAGAAAATGGAGATGTATGAGCAAAGTATAAATGTACCTTTAATAATAAAAATGCCAGAGAAAAATGGGGTAAAGATAGAAACAGTAGTCAGTCATCTAGATATACTTCCAACTGTATTAGAGAATTTAAATTTAGAAAGTAAAGAGGTATTCGTTGGAGAAAATATCTTAAATAGTGAGGTTCAAAAAAAGCATAGATATGCCTACAGTCAATATTCTGGAAATCAGGTAGCTGTTGGTGATATAAGAAGATCGGTAGTAGATAAAGAGTTTAAATATATATATGATCCTAGAGATTTAGAAGAGTTATTTTATTTGAAAAGGGATTCTTTAGAGATGAAAAATGAAGCTGATAATATAGAGTATAAAGAAATAAAGAAAAATTTAAAAAATCAATTGTCTCTATTTTTAAAAGAGCAAAATGATTGGATAAATATTATATAAAGTGGAGGGTGTTATGAATAAAAAAATCGGGTTATTACTATTAGTTGGGGGACTTTTACAAAGAGGAGTTTTAGGAAATGAACATAAAATTTCTGAAAAACCTTTGGAATTAAGCATTTTAGCTATTCAAAATGGAAAGACATATGATGAAAATTGGACGGTTTTCCAAGAGGCATTTAAAGATACAAATGTAAAATTAAAAAGTTATAGTTCTAAAAATTTAACGGATGAGATACAAGCTTTTAATTTAGCTGTTTCATCTGGAAATCTTCCAGATATTATCTCTTTAGCTTATCCTGAAAAATTAGAAAGTTTAGGAATGGATGGAGGAATAGTGCCATTAAATGATTTGATAAATAAACATGCTCCAAATATAAAAGCATTTTTTGAGAAATATCCAAGATATAAGATGGATGCTGTAGCAGCAGATGGAAATATCTATTTTATTCCAGATTATTATGATTGGTACAACATGAGAGCAGCTCAAGGGGTATTTATAAGAAAGGATTGGTTAGATAAGTTAGGATTAAAAACTCCAAAGACAATGGATGAACTATATGAGGTTATGGTAGCTTTTAAAACAAAAGATCCGAATGGAAATGGAAAAGCTGATGAGATTCCATACTTTGAAAGATCAGTGGAGTTTGCTGATAAAGAGTTAGTTGGAATGTTTGGAGCAGAGATAGGATTTTATGTAGATGAAAATGGAAAAGTAAAATTTGGTCCAACAACAGAGAGATTTAAAGAAGCTATGCCTCAAGTTATAAAATGGTATAAAGAGGGGTTAATAGATCCTGAAATATTTACAAGAGGTTTCCAAGCAAGAGACTATATGCTAAGAAATGATTTAGGAGGAGTAACTTTTGATTGGTTTGCCAGTACAGCTTCATACAATGAGGATAAAGAGTTAAAGGATAAAGTGAAAGATTTTGAATTTATTGCAATAGCACCACCAGAATATAAAGGGAAAAGCTATGCTCCAGATGCTAGAACAACTTATTTAGGTGGTTGGGGAATAAGTGCTACATGTAAAGATCCTGTTGCAGCCATAAAATATTTTGATTATTGGTTCTCTGAAAAAGGGTATGAGTTATCAAACTGGGGTATAGAAAATGATACGTTTGTTAAAGAGGAAAATGGTAAAAAGAAATTTACAGATACAGTTATGAAGGCAGATGGAAAGACACCTCTACAGGTTTTAAGAGATAAAGGGATACAATTTAGAATAGGTGCTCTACAAGATTATGAGTATGAAAAGGCTTGGGGAAATCCAAAAGCATCAGAATGGGCAGAGATGTATATGCAAAATGGATATATTGTAGATCCTATGCCAACTTTAAAATATACAAAAGAGGAAAATAGAAAAATACAGAAAATAAATTCGCAACTTAATATGGCTGTAAAAGAGATGAATCAAAAATGGATTTTAGGAGCTGTAGATTTTAATAAAACATATGACGAATTTCTAAATAGACTAAATGAAATAGGGCTAAAAGAGGCGATAGATATAAATCAAAAGGCATATGATAGATTTATTAGTTCAAGTAACTAATAAAGAATATAGTGTACTTTTATTGATTTAAAAGTAGAAAAATGATATATAGAAAAAGGTATATCCTAAAATGATGATTTACACTTTAAAAATTTTAAACTATAATCACCTTACAAAACGCAGATAAGTAAGGAGGGTTAGTATGAAAGAAAATATTTTAGAATTAGATGAAAGAGCAGAATCAGAAAAAGTAGGTCTCATAAAAAAAATAATGACTGGATTAAAAAGAGGAAACGTAAAAGATCAAATGTCATTATATCTGATTTTTCTTCCATTTATACTTTGGTATATGATATTTGCATATAAACCAATGTATGGTCTTATAATCGCTTTTAAAGATTACAATCTATTTAGGGGAATATCAGGAAGTGAATGGGTAGGACTAGCAAATTTTACAGAGTTTTTAACAAGCCCATACTTTTATACAACTCTAAAAAATACAATATTTTTAAATATATATAGTTTGGTGTTTGAGTTTCCATTTGCCATAATTTTAGCTCTTATGCTAAATGAGGTAAAAAATAGATTTTTTAAATCTTTCGTTCAAACAGTTTCGTTTTTACCATACTTTATAGCAATAGTTGTAACAGCTGGAATAACTATAAATATTCTTTCTCCAAGTAGTGGTGTAATAAACCACATTTTAGAAAGATTTGGATTTGAAAAGATATACTTCCTATCAAAGCCAGAATACTTTAGAGGAATATTTACAGGAATGAATATGTGGAAAAGTACAGGATTTAACGCAGTAATCTATTTAGCAGCTTTAACAGCAGTGGACGAATCACTATATGAAGCAGCAAAGATAGATGGAGCTACAAAGTTTCAACAGCTTAGATTTATAACTTTCCCATCAATTATACCAACAATAGTTATAATGTTAGTACTAAAAGTTGGAAGTATGCTAAACGTTGCGTTTGAAACAGTTTTATTACTTTATCAACCAGCAACATATTCAACATCAGATGTTATAAGTACTTATGTTTATAGAACAGGTATGTTAATGCAAGATTTTGGTTTAGCAACAGCAGTTGGATTATTCAATGCAGTTATTGGATTTATCCTAGTTTACCTAGCAAATAGATGGAGTAAAAAGATAACATCATCAGGACTTTGGTAAAAAGTATTAACTGTTAAAAAATTTGAAAGGAGAGATTTATGAGTAAAATTAAAAGATCAAAAGATGAAAAAATATTTGATTTTATCAATTATTCCCTACTGGCAATATTTGGAATAATGTTTATATATCCAATTATATATGTATTCTCAGCATCAGTGACAAAACCATACCTTTTAGAGATAGGAGAGATGTATCTCCTACCTAAAGGGATTAGTATGGCATCATTTAAAGCAGCTATGAGTCTAGATGGAATATGGTTAGCTTATGCAAATAGTATCTTTATAACAGTTGTAGGAACTGCTGTAAGTATGTTCTTTACAATAACTGGAGCCTACGTTTTATCAAAACCAGAGTTAAAATTTAGAAAAATTCTAACTTTAATGGTTGTTGTGACAATGTGGTTTGATCCAGGAATGATCCCTAGATATCTGAACTTTAGAGACTTAGGTCTTATTAATAGTTATACATCTGTAATTGTAGGATTTGCAGTAAATACATTTAACGTAATAATTTTAAAGAGTTTCTTTGAAGCTGTACCAAAATCACTAGAAGAATCAGCTAGAATAGATGGAGCTACTCAGTGGCAGATTATGACAAAAATATACCTGCCTCTATCAACTTCAGCATTAACAACAGTGTCGTTATTCTATGCTATTTCAAGATGGAATGGATATTTCTGGACAATGGTTTTATTAACTGATGATTCTAAAGTACCACTACAAGTTTTCTTAAAGAAGTTAATAGTAGAGAAGAACATGGCTGGAGAAGCAGCGCAGATTATTACACCTGAAAGTTTAACATCACCGCAATCGATAATATATGCTGTGATAGTTTTATCAATAGTTCCAATAATGATTATATATCCGTTTATCCAAAAGTTCTTTAGAAAAGGAGTTACTTTAGGAGCGGTAAAAGAGTAAATAACAAAGAAAATTAAAAATAAAAGTTCATAATATTTAGGAGGAGTTTTACTATGAGATTAGATACAAGATATGCAAATCATCCAGAGGATTCAAAGCACTATACAACAGAGGAGTTAAGAAAACACTATTTAATGGAAACAGTTTTCGTTGCTGACGAAGTTAATTTAATGTATTCTCATGTGGATAGAGTTATAGCTGGAGGAGTTATGCCAGTTGAAACTGAAGTAAAATTAGAAGGATGTAAAGAGTTAGGATCTGAGTTTTTCTTAGAGAGAAGAGAGCTTGGACTTATAAATATAGGTGGATCAGGTAAAGTAATTCTTGATGGAGTTGAATATAAAATGGCTTCAAAAGATGGATTATATGTAGGAATGGGAGTAAAAGAGATTACATTCGCATCTGATTCTGCAGAAAATCCAGCAAAGTACTATGTTAACAGTGCTCCTGCCCATGTAGCTTACCCTACAGTAAAGATAGATATAGCTAATGCTAATGCAGTTCATTTAGGAGATTTAGAGAATTCAAACAAAAGAACTATATTTCAATATGTTCACCCTGCAGTTTGTAAATCATGTCAACTTTTAATGGGAATGACTGTATTAGACCCAAATAATATGTGGAACACTATGCCAACTCATACACATGAGAGAAGAATGGAAGTTTACTTCTATTTCAATATGGATGAAAACACAAGAGTATTCCATTTAATGGGACAACCTCACGAGACTCGTCATATTGTAATGGCTAATGAGCAAGCAGTAATATCACCATCTTGGTCAATTCATTCAGGTGTAGGAACTAAAAATTACACGTTTATTTGGGGAATGGCTGGAGAAAATCAAACATTTACTGATATGGACCATATAGCTATGGATCAGTTAAGATAATTGGGAGGAAATATGTTAAACATGTTTAATTTAGAAGGTAAAGTTGCAATGGTAACTGGAGGAAATGTAGGAATAGGAAATGCACTTGCAATGGGACTTGCAAAAGCTGGAGCAGACCTATTTATATTCACATATAATGATGATAATATGGAAAACGTTATAAAAGAGGTTGAAGGACTAGGAAGAAAGGTTGCTTATGCAACTGGAGATCTATCAAAAGAAGAAGTAGCTATGGAAGCAGTTAGCAAATGTATAAAGGCTTTTGGAAAAATTGATATTCTAGTAAATAATGCTGGAACAATAAAAAGAGCACCAATTTTAGAGGGAAGTAACACTGATTGGCAACAAGTTATTGACTTAAATCTATCTTCAATATACTATTTAAGTAAGACTGCAGCTTTTGAGATGAAAAAGCAAGGTGGAGGAAAGATAATAAACATAGCTTCAATGTTATCATTCCAAGGTGGAAAATTTGTTCCATCATATACAGCAAGTAAGCATGGAGTAGCTGGACTTACAAAAGCTTTTGCAAATGAGTTAGCAGTGGATAATATCCAAGTAAACGCAATAGCACCAGGATATATAGAAACAGCCAATACAGCACCAATTAGAGCTGACGAAAAGAGAAATGCAGAGATATTAGGAAGAATACCAGCAGGAAGATGGGGACAAACATCAGACCTTGTAGGGGGAGCAATATTCTTATCATCAAAGGCAGCAGATTATGTAAATGGACATATTCTAGCTATTGATGGTGGATGGTTAGTTAGATAATAAATAAGGGGAGAAAGTTATAATGAAGAGAAAAATAGCAATGGGAGCGTTACTTTTATCAGCGCTTATGTTTAATGGATGCTCAAAAGATGAGGATTCTAAAAATACAGGAACAACGAAGGGAAAAGATAAAAATCTTTCTGTGTTTCTAGTTTTTAATGGAATGCCTTTAAGTGATGAGTGGGAAGTTTATAAAAAAGCTGAAGAAGCAACAGGAGTAAAAATAAAATCATATGCATCTAAAAATAATACAGATTCTACACAAGCTTACAATCTTATGCTAGCTTCTAATGATTTCTCTGATATTATAGCTTATAGAGTTCCAGATTTAGAGAAATTAGGTAGCGATGGAGGGATGATTCCTTTAAATGATTTAATAGATAAGCATGCACCAAATATAAAGAAATTTATAGAGGAAAATCCATTATATAGAAAAGACATGTATTCACTAGATGGGAAAATATATGCAATTCCAACATATTATGATTTAGATAAATTAAGTGTATCATCTGGACTTTTTATAAGAACTGATTGGTTAAAAAAGTTTGGATTGCCAGTTCCTAAAACATTGGAAGAAACTGAGAATGCTTTAACAATATTCAAAGAACAGGATGCAAATGGAAATGGAAGAAAAGATGAGGTTGGAATCTTTGTTCGTGGAAATATCCAAGCAGCTTTAAATAATTTAACAGGAATTTTTGGTGCAAGACCATATAAAACATTCTATGTAGAAAATGACAAAGTTACTTTTGCAACTTTAGATCCAAATTTTAAAGAAGCAGTTAAATTATCAGCAGATTGGTATAAAAAAGGTCTTATAGATAAAGAGGTTTTCACTAGAGGTTGGGGAGCAAGGGATGCAGTATTACCAACAAATATGGGTGGAATGACTTTAGATTGGTTTGGAAGTACAGCAAGCTACAACAGTTTATCAACAGGACAAATACCAGGATTTGAGTTTTATCCAATGGAACCAATACAGATAAAAGATGGCGTAAAGAGTGTTACAGTGGGAAGAAATACAACTCCAGAGATTGGTTGGGGAATATCAGCAGCTTCAAAGAATCCAGAACAAGCTATTAAGTTTATGGATTGGTGGTTCTCTGAAGAGGGAAGAAGAACTTGGAACTTTGGTATTGAAGGAAAACATTATACAATGGTAGATGGGAAACCAGTATTTACAGATTATGTATTAAAAAATCCAGATGGAAAAGGACCTTTAAAAGTTTTACAAGAGGTTGGAGCACAAGTTTCAGGACCAGGAGTTCAGCAAGATGCAGAGTATGAGTTCCAATACTCAAATGATATAGCAAAGCAAGGTTTTGAAATGTATATGAAGGATGGAAATACAAAGAGACCTTTACCTATATTAAAATATAGTCCAAAAGATATAAAAGAGTTGGATAAAATTATGGCACTTGTAAATCAAACAACAGAGGAATATATGCAAAAATGGATTTTAGGTGTTTCAGATATAGATACTGATTGGGATACTTATATGAATAGAATTCAACAAAATGGTATTGAAAGAGCAAAAGAGATAGTACAACAAGGCTACAACCACTACAATAGTGTTAAATAAAAACATAAAGAAACTAGGTAGAATTACCTAGTTTTTTTATAGAGTTTATATATTGGTAAGAGGGGGAGTAAAATGAAAAAAATTGTATTAGGAGCGATTATGTTAACAGGAGTTTTATATGCAAAAGATTTAAAAGTATATCAATTTGAAAATGAAATACCTAAAAATGTAGAAGCAAGTGTAAAAGATTCAATATCAATTGCTAAAGAAAAATATAAAGATGGAGAAAGCTCTTTAAAATGGAGATTTAAAAGAGGAGAAACTTTAAGTATTTTAGGTGATGTGGGATATACGATTTTCAAAACAGGTGAACAAGAGAAGGCAAGAAGTAGTTATAGTATGTGGATATATAATGAAAATCCAATTGATGATGAACTGCTAGTGCAGTTTAAAAAAGATGGTGTAGTAAAGTCTTGGTTTCCAATAAAAATGAATTTTAAAGGTTGGAGAACTATGTGGGTTCAATATGATAGAGATATGAAAGGTGAGCCTGTTGAAGGAATGGATGAAATAACTTTTGTAGCACCTAATGAAAGTGGAGAGATATTAATAGATCAAATTATACCATCAGTATTAATAGATCCAAGACATAATGCTAGAGATGAGCAGGTAGATTTTATTAACTTAGAGGCAGATACAGCTGCAAATGCACATTGGATGGCGTTATATAAAAATTATAATCAAATAGATAAAAATGAAAAAAAGATAGTTTTAAACAAAAGTGAAATAGAGGGAATAAAAAAAGTTGAAAAAAGATATAGAGAAAAACTGCTTAAAAAAATCCAAGTAACACCTGAACTTATAACTGAAAAAGAGGAAGAGTTTTCAGAATATAAAAAAATAAATTTAGAATTTATTCAAAGATTAGTTATTTATAAAGATTTAAAACCAGAAGAGAAAGAAAAAATAAAATATATTGCGACAAAAGAGTTTGGAATATATTTAAGAGAGTTGGCATATATGTACAACTCTACAGAGAATAAACAAGAGAAGGAAAGAATTGCTAAACTGTTTAATGAAAGTTTAGAGTATATGTATGATCAAGGATGGACAAAAGGTAGTGCTCAAGGAACAATTCATCATTTAGGATATCAAATGAGAGAGATTTATGATGCTATATTTTTAATGAAAGAACCTCTTATTAAATTAGGAACAGTGGATAAAGCTAAAGAGATGGTAACTTGGTATAGTGCAATGGGAATGATATATACACCTAAAGAGCTTCTAAAAGGAGTAAATATAGATGTATTAAACACAATGCTTCCAGGAATGTTAACAGCTATACTTTTAAATGAAAGCGAAGAGAAGGAAACTAAAGAGCTTTATCAACTTCAAAGTTATCTAATGAATTCCATAAAATATTCTCCAGGAGTTTTAGGAGGATTTAAATATGATGGCACACTTTTCCATCACATGCAAAATTATCCAGCTTATGCAAAAGGTGCTTTTGAAGGTTTAGTTCCCATAATATACTATTTAAATGGAACTCCTTATGCAGTAACAGGAGAGCAATATAAAATAGTTAAAGATGCAGTGTTAACAACAAGATTATATTCTAATAAATACAATTATCTATTATCTTTAACAGGAAGACATCCTAATGGAAAATTTAGAATAGATGCAGAAGGATTTAGGTTAATGGCTTTAAGTGGAGAAGGTGGTATAGATAAAGAGTTAGCAGAAGCTTATTTAAGGCTTGATCCTCAAGGAAAAAGTGCTGAAAAATTTAGAAATATGGGACTAAAAGAAGAGATTCCTCCTAAAGGATCGTGGACAATGAATATGGGATCTTTACAATTACATAGAAGAGGTGAATGGTTAGCAGGAGTAAAAGGCTATAGCAGGTATTTAGTAGGGAATGAGACATATATAAAAAACAATTTATATGGTAGATATATGAGCTATGGAGCTTTTCAGATTTTGGAGGGTTCATTAAAAGAGAGTGGATACGTACAAGAGGGATGGGATTGGAAACATTTCCCTGGAACTACAGCTATAAATGTGCCATTTGAAAAACTAAAATCTAATATTTCACAAGTGGATACTAAAAGTGGTGTGGAGGAGATGTTACTTTCAGATGAAACATACTCTGGAGGAAACTCTTTAAATGGTAATGGTATGTTTGCAATGAAACTTCATGAACATCCAAAATACAATGGCACTCATAGAGCTAGAAAATCAGTGTTTTTCTTTAATAATAAAGCTATTTTACTAGGAAGTGGAATTGAAAACAATGATAGTGAAAATGAAACTCATACAACACTATTCCAAAATTATTTAGGGCAAAATTTAAAAAATAGTTATATTCAAAATGAAGATATTATTATAGATTCTCAAAATAATCTATATAAGGTTATAGAGGGAGATATAGTTCTAAAAAAAGAAAAACAAGAATCAAGAGATCAAAATAGTGGTGAAAGAACAGAAAATAACTATGAATTAGCTTATATAAATCATGGAAAAGCTCCTGAAAATAGGAAATATCACTATAGTATTTTAATAAAAGGAACAAAAGAGGAGCAAGAGAAATATAAAGAGAACTCTAAGTATGAAGTTTTAAATCAAGATAATAATAGTCATATTGTTAAAGATTTAAAAAGTAATATGATAGGGTATGCACTATTTGAAAGTGGAAAAGTGCATAATAATAGATTTATTGAATCAGTAGATACTCCGTCTATGATTCTTCTTCAAGAGAAGGATAGAGAGCTTCAAATGAGCTTTGTTGATCCAGATTTAAGATTATATGAAGGAAAAGACGAAGAGCAATATGATGAAAATGGAGTTATGATTGAAAGAAGTATATACTCAAGACCTTGGATTGGAAATGTAGGAAAAGAACATACAACTTTGGTTGTTCTAAAGGGAAGATATACTAGTGAGAATAGTTCAAAAGTAAAATCTGAAATAGATGGAGAGTTTACGAAACTAAGTATCATTTCAAAAAATGGAGAACCAGTAAAGATTACATTAAAGAAGATATCATAGAATATAAAAAGAAGTATGGTACATTAAAGTACCATACTTCTTTTCTATTTAAACAGTTATTTTAATAAAAGGGTCATTATGTTTTTCTCCCCATGTCATTAGATGCTCTTTTAAATATTGAGTTTTATCAGTTAAAGGAATGGGATTTAACTGGTACTCATCTTTAGTATTATCATATAAAAACTCTTTAGGGATATCGTTACCAGAGTAATCATTAAAATATACATAGGTATACCTCTCATCAATTGCAGCTCTCCATCCATAAGCTAAGGTATCTAATCCTCTTTCTTTTAGGTTATTTAGAACTTTAGGGTTTCCAGTATAACAAGCAGAGATAGCAATGTTATCTACTTTTTCACCTTTTAAAGTAGGAGAGAGATCAACTCCTTCCATCTCATGAGGAATATTTAAATCTAAAAGAGACAGTATTGTAGGAGCAATATCTGCTCCAGAAAGAGGTGTAGTTATTTTTTTATCTTTATATCTTTCACCGTGAGAAAGCATAAATGGTACAGAAACAGCCTCTTCAAACCAAACATGTTTACTCCAAAGTCCATGAGAGCATAACATCTCACCATGATCTGAAGTTACTATAATTATAGTATTTTCAAATAGATTATTCATCTTAAGGTAGTCGATTATCTTTCCAAAATGCTCATCTATACCTGTTATAGCAGCATAATATTTTTTTACAGATTCTAAATAACCAGCCTCATCTAAAGAGAATGGAGTTATAGTTTTAGGATGATCAACTATATCTTCTAAAATCACATTTTCTCTTTTTTCAACTTGAACACCTTTATACATATCCACATATTTTTGTGGTATTAAATCAAGAGGTGTATGTGGGGGATTCCAAGATAGGAAAAGAGCAAAGCTATCGTCTTTATTTTTATCAATAAAATCTAGAGCTATATCTGTTTCGTGTTCAACAGACCACTTGTTGATATTGATCATCTCAGGAGAATCCATCCAATAGTGAGGAGAAAGGTGGTTATCATCAGCACCATAAGAGTACCAAAAATCAAAGCCATGTCTTTTAGGACCAGGTGGCGTAAAGGCATCCCAATCTTTAGCACCTGAAAGAGGAAGAGTATCATCTTTTTTCTCAGGTTCATCTAAATGCCATTTTCCAATATACCCTGTTTTATATCTATTAGTTTTTAAAATATCTCCAATTGTAACTTCCTTTTCTTTTAAAAATATATTCTCAAGACCAGGTTTACAATTCGTAATAACCCCATGAGATATAGGATTTTTACCTGTTAAAATAGTTGCTCTATTTGGTGAGCAAAGTGGACAGCTACTGTAAGCTTTTTCAAATATTGCTGCTTCGTTAGAAAAAGCATCAAAGTTAGGAGTTATAACAGGTTCTTTTTTCATAAAGCCCACTGCTTCTCTTCTCCATTGGTCTGCAAAGATAAATAAAAGATTTGGTTTTTTCATAAAATCTCCCCCAAGTAAGTAGTTATTTTCTTTTTATGATACCTTTTGTAAAAAAATAAGTAAATATTCTATTTTCAATGCAAAAAATTAATACTTTTTAAGGAGAAAACTGTATATTAAAAAAGAAAAGAGCCTAGATTTTATAAAAAAATCCAAACTCTCTCGGGGGCTAGTATATATTAATAACCATAATATGGTTGAGGAACAGGTCTATAGTAATCGTTGTGATGGTTATTATTATTTGCAATGATTCCTCCAACAACAGCAGCACCAACAACAGCAGCACCTATAGCCTCTCTTCTTCTTTTTCTTCTAACAGCAGTTCTAATGTCTCTTCGAACTTCTTTTCTAATTTCATTACGTACGTGAGCTCTAACTATAGCACGTTTTACAGCAGGCCTAATAGGTCTATGGTATCTAGCAAAAGATGTTGTACATAAAACTACAAGCATCAATAAAGCAAAAATCTTTTTCATAATTAATTCACTCCTTTTTCTAACATTTCTCCAAATGTTGAAACTTCATCTTTATTGAAGACAATATAGTCTTCTGTTCCAGAAAAATCTAAAATAAGAACACCCTCTTTTTTATCATATTGTAGATGATAAAATTGTAAAGCACTCTCTTCTGGATTTTTTGCATTTGCAATAACACCTGGAATTTCGTATCTAGGCTTTCCATCTTTCAATGTATTTATAAGCACTGATTTTGGAAGTCCAAAAGTCACGACACCGCCATTTTTAGTTTGCAAAGCAAAAAAGGAGTTACTATTTTGAATAAACATACCTACTTTATCAGTTGATGTAGTTATATTATCTTTAACAATGTCAGCAGCAAAAATATTTATAGAAGTTAGGATTCCTAAAATTACTAAAAACTTTTTCATAATTATTTCTCCTCCTTAACGGCTTTAAATATTTTATTTGTTTCGTCCTGAGTAAACTCTATTGTAAAATCCTCATAAGTTGGTTTTACAACTAATTTATTTTCTAATAATGATACATTATATAATTCAACATCTAATTTATTTTCATTTAAACTATCGTAAAATCCTAGAACTTCTTGTTGCTTAATTCCTTTTTCAACATCTAAAAAAACATCATTAGCTAATCCAAAAATATAAGCTTCACCAGATTTGCTAGCTAGTGCTATGTATGTAGCTCCTTCAACTTTTTCAAGTTTTAAATCTGGAAAATTCATGCTACCATTGTCATTTTTAATATCAGCACTAAATAGATTTATAGATATTAAAAATGAGGCAGCTATTAAAACTTTTTTCATTTTAAACTCCTTCAAAATTTGTTACTAAAAACTTAAAGTATAGTAACACATATTCCTTAAATTGAGGATTTGAAAAAAGAGTGATAAATTTTGGTATTAAAATTCAACTACTTTATGATTAAGCTAAGTTGTGATAATTCAAAGCTATCATCTAGGAAGCAAGCTCTATTTATTTTAATTAGTGGTATATTAAGATTGAGGTTTTGTAAGTCATCAATAGTTATAATATAGTCAACTTGGAAAACATCCTCTAAAAGAGAGTTTAGTTCGTAACTTTCAATAATTTCAACAACCTCAATGTATGAGAAATTTTTTAAATACTTTGAAAGAAGCTTAGCATACATATGATCAAATGTATCATCTACAATAACTACTCTTTTATATTTGTCTCTATCTAGGATGTTATTATTTTGATGCTTTTTTAAGATTATAGCAAGATGTAAAATATCTTCTAAATAAAACTTTGGAAAAATACCATGAATAATCTCTTTTAATTTTTTAAAAGTTTCTTTTTGAAGTTTATTAAAAGAGTAAACCTCTTTATTTTCATAGAAATTATATTTACTTTTAAAATCTCCTACTCTTAAAACATTAGAAACTCTCATTTTAGTTTCTAAGTTGCTATTAAAATCTAAGTTAAAGTTTTCTTTAATCTTTTCCATGAAAAATTTAGTGCACTCATCTGGAGTCTCATATCTTTTAATATCTAAATAAAATAGAGTTTCAACAATAGAATCAAGTTCATAGGATTTTAAGTATTCTAGTCCTCTTATTTTTAAAAACTTTAAAGTTTTTTCATAATTTTCATGATACGTAACTTTTTTAGGTGAAAAATATTCATCTTCAAAATCAATTTTATTCTCTCTTGTTGAATTTACTAAAAGTACAGCTACAATTTTATAAAAATCTTCAGGAACTAAGGTAACTGAAATACTATTTAATAATCTTAAAACAAAGTTTTTATTATATTCAATTAAATCCGGATGGATATATTTATAAATTAAGTCAGTAAAGTGTTTGTGATTGATATTTTTATTAATTAAGTATTTACTTAAATAAATAGAAAAAATTTCTCTTATTTTAGCTTCATTTCCTCTTAAGAAGATACCTTTTCCAGAAATACTTTCTATCTTTATACCCTCTGATTCTAAGTAAAGTTTTATATCTCTTAAATCATAATTAAGGGTTCTTCTAGTAGTTTGAATAATATCTGTATTAATATTTAGATTAAGAGTATTTTCAAAAAAAAGTTGCAATAAAAGATAATCTTTTCTTTCAGTAACTGATAATGGAGCAAATTGTAAAATCTCTTTAATCTTATTGATAGAAGAGGAATCTAAAAAGAATAAATCTTTTACTTTTTGAATTCCTTGAATCTTATTAAGAGCCAAAAAATCATTGATAATATTGATATTATTATCAATGGAACGTTTTTTTATGTGTAATATTTTTTCTAAATCAGAATAACTAAATTTGTTTAAAGAAAAAAATAGACTTAGTATATGTAGAGACTTTTTATTTAAAAACATTTTTCCACCTTTCTAAATATTGTTATGACATTATGTAATAATGTATATTTTACATTAAAGTCTAAATATATACAAACAAAAAAAAATGAGCCTAAAGGCTCAAATAACTATTTTTTTATTTTGTCTAACTCTTTTTCAGATACAAACATTGTGTTGTTTTTAGTTTTTATATATAAACCATCTCCAACTCTATCTAAAGTAACTACAACTTGTCTATCAATATCAAGGATGACACCATTTTTTTCAAGATCTGCAACAGACATAATCTTTCCTTTTCTAGTCATAGCTTTAAATATATCAGTTTTTCTAACTTTAAAAGTTAAGTTAGGAATTCTTGATTCAAAACTAACCTGGTTCCCTTTTTCATAAGCTCTAATTTTTGTAATCTTTCCATTAACTGAACCAGCTAAAGCTGTTAAACTTAAAGCAGTAGCTAATGCAAGCATTTTTAATTTTCTCAATTTGTATCCTCCTAAAATTCTCTATAATTAATGTATAAATATCTCTGTAGTGATGATATTTATTATATATGTATGAGAAAAAAATATCAATTTGAAATTAAAGACTAAAAAAATGTTATAAAATTTCAAAAGAGAAAATAATAAAAAAAGACTGAACGTATAAAGTTCAGTCTTATTAATTATCTTCTTATTTTGTCTAACTCTCTTTCAGTTACGAACATTGAGTTGTTTTTAGATTTAATCCAAAGTCCGTCCCCTTTTCTATCTAAAGTAACAACTACTTTTCTATCAACATCTAAAATAATTCCATTTCTTTCAAAATCAGCAACTGACATAACCTTTCCATATCTTGTCATAGCTTTAAAAATATCTACTTTTTTAACTTTGAAAGTTACATTAGGTATTTTAGATTCGAAGCTAATTTGGTTACCTTTTTCATAAGATCTTATTTTTGTCATTTTTCCATTAACTAAACCAGCAAAAGCACTGAAACTTAGTGTAGCAGCAAGTATAAGCATTTTTAATTTTCTCAATTGTATCCTCCTAAAATATGTATAAATATTATATTGTTTTTATTTGTATTAATAATCTTGTATAATATTATACGATTGTTATGAAAAAATATCAATTTGAAAAAAAGTGACAAAAAAGTTGTATAAAATTTCAATAACTTTATATAATTTGAATTTTTATTTCAAATTATAATGGCAACTAGATCTTTTAATTAAAATAGGATCAAGACTTTTTTGTATAAGAGTTTTATTTCCATTTAAAAGATAGTCAATGGCATCTTCCATCATTAAATCCACAGGGTGTCTAATACTTGTAATATTTAAAGCTGTGGATATGATAGTGTCATCAAAACTTAAAATAGATATATCTTCAGGAATAGATAACCCTTTTTTTCCAAGTTCTTTTATTAAATTTAAAGCAATAACATCATTAGACGTAATAAAAGCTGTGGGAAAATCTTTTAAGGAGTTTAGCTTTGAAGATAAATTATCAAGATTACTATTAGTTACATCAGTTTCTATAAACCATTCATTTGAAAATTTTAAACTCTTTTCAGAGAAAAACTCTTTTATTCCTAAAAGTTTTATATTTTTTTTATCAGCTCCAATAAAACCTATTTTTCTGTGATTTAAATTATAAAGATGTTCTGTAGCAATTTTTCCACCTTGAAGAAGAGAAGTATAAACACATGGATAGTTAGGCAGACTGCAATCTACAATTACGAAATTTTCATTTTGTTTTTTTAAAAATTCAAGATTTTCTTTTGCTACAGGAGCAATGATAATTCCATCTACATTTCGAGCTTGTAAATTTAAAATATGCTCTTTTTCCAAAGTTTTATCTCCCCCAGAATTGAGGATGATAACTGTGTAGCCATTTTCTCTAGCTGCTTTTTCAACATATCTAATCATCTCTAAATAATAGTAGTTAGATAGATCAAAAAGTATAACTCCAATTATTTTAGAAGAGCTACTTCTTAAAGTTTTAGCACTAGAGTTTGGTTTAAAACCTTCATCTAAAATTATTTTTTCAACACGAGCCCGAACTTCAGGGTCTACAGTTGGATTTCCATTGACCACTCTTGAGACAGTGGGTTGAGAAACACCAGCTAATTTTGCTATATCTTTCATAGTTAAAGTTTTTTTCATAGAACCACCTTTCAAAAGTATTAAGAACTCAATTAAAGTATTTTTTTCTAAATTTGTCAAACAATTTTTTTTATTAAATATTAATCTTGACAAAAAGAGATTCATAGAATAAACTCATATCAAGAATACGTATTCTTGAAAAATATAGTTTTTTATAGAAGGTATTCAGTTAAAAAAGGTTTGAAATAAAACATAATTTTAAAAAATAGAGTAGTGAAAATAGGGAGGAGAAATGAAATTTGTAGAGGAACATATAGAGATAGATGGAGAGAAAACTCTTCTTATATCTGGAGCGATGCATTACTTTAGAACTTTACCTGAGCAGTGGAAGGATAGACTTGAGAAAATAGCATCAGCAGGCTTTAACTGTGTAGAGACTTACGTACCTTGGAATCTTCATGAACCTAAAGAGGGAGAGTATAACTTTTCAGGCATACTAGACCTTGAAAGATTTATAACTTTAGCTGATGAAGTGGGACTTTATGTTATTTTAAGACCATCTCCATATATATGTGCTGAATGGGAGTTTGGAGGACTACCATCATGGTTGTTAAAATATCCAGGTATAAGACTTCGTACTATGGATTTAACTTATATGGAGAAAGTTGATAGATATTATGATACTTTAGTTCCTAAGTTTACGAAACACCTTTCTACAAATGGAGGCCCTATAATAGCTGTTCAAATTGAAAATGAGTATGGAAGTTATGGAAATGACCATAAGTATTTAAGTTATATAGAAGAGGCTTTAATAAAAAGAGGAATTAATGTGCCACTGTTTACTTCAGATGGACCAACTCATTGGATGCTATCTGGAGGAACACTACCACATATTTGGAAAACAATAAATTTTGGTTCAAAGACAGAGGAATCATTTGAACTATTTAAAAAATATCAAAGTAATATGCCTAAGATGGTTATGGAGTTTTGGATTGGATGGTTTGATCATTGGGGGCAAGAGCATATAACTAGAAAGGGTGAAGAGGTAGCAGAAGAGTTTAAGTATATGTTGGAAAACAATATCTCTGTAAACTTCTATATGTTCCATGGAGGAACTAACTTTGGCTTTATGAACGGAGCAAACTATCATGATGAGCAACGTTGTACAGTAACAAGCTATGATTATGATGCTCTTTTAACTGAAGCTGGAGATTTAACTAAAAAATACCATTTAGTAAAGGACACTATTGATGGATTAAAAGGAAAAATAAATATTAAAAAACATAAAAATTACAAAGAGTATGAAATAAAAGATTCAAAAAAAATAGCTTGTGGAAAAGTAGAGTTTAAAAAAAGTGCATCTCTTTGGAATAATTTAAATATACTATCTAAACACTATACTTCACCATATGTAAAAACTATGGAGGAGTTAGATCAAGATTATGGTTTTATACTTTATAAGACAAAAGTTAAAGGAATTATTGAAAATATGCTACTTACTTTACAAGAGGTTAGAGATAGAGCTCTAATCTATTTAAATGGGGAGTTTAAAGGAGTTATTGATAGAAATTCCAAACAGGAAATAATACTAAACTGTGAAAAAGAGGAGTCAACATTGGAGATTTTAGTTGAAAATATGGGAAGAATCAACTATGGGCCTCTATTAAAAGATAGTAAAGGTATAACAGAGGGAGTTAGACTTGATAGACAGTTTTTATTTAACTGGGAAATTTACACAATACCACTAGATGATATATCTAGTTTAAATTTTGAAGAGAATATTAAAGATGTTGAAAATCACCCAAGATTCTTTAAAGGAACTTTTAATGTATCTGAGATTGGAGATACTTTCTTAGATTTTACAGGATGGGAAAAGGGTGTTGTATATATAAATGGATTTAACTTAGGGAGATACTGGAGTGAGGGACCTCAAAAGAGACTTTATGTTCCATCACCTCTTTTAAAAGAGGGAGAGAACGAAATTGTTATTTTTGAACTTCATAATAATGGTGAAGTTATGGAACTTTTTGCAGAAGCTAAACTTTTTTAAGGAGGGTAAAAAAATGAAAAGATATTTAAAGGTTTTAGGAGTGGGAACAATGTTATTTATGGCTGCTTGTGGTGATGGGGAAAAGAAAGAGGTAGCTAAAGTAGAGGATAAAAAAATTGAGCTGACATTTGTAACATACTCTGGAACTGGGGAAGAGTATATGATGGATACAAATAGTCTAGCAGAAGCATATCAAAAAGTAGCTCCAAATGTAACAATAAAAATGGAGAAAATACCTGCAACTGAGTATGATAATACAATGAAAATAAGAAACTCAGCACAGAAGCTACCAGATATTTTCCCAGTGAGAGTTGTAACTATGGAAAGCTTTAAAAGTGTACTGCTTCCTTTAAATGAAACAGAAGCTGCAAAAGTAAATAAGTTTGCTAAGGATTTTGAAATTGATGGAAATATATACGGATTACCAATGTATGGTTTTAATGAGTTTGTTTATTATAGAAAAAGTGTATTTAATGAGTTAGGGCTTGAAATACCTACAACTTGGGGAGAGTTTGTTGCACTTTCAACAAAGATAAAAGACAACGGCAGCTATATTCCAATGGCTCTAGGAGCAAAAGATTCTTGGACAACATATCCATTTAATGAGTTTATGCCATTTTTAGTGCCTGGAGGTAATGATATTTTAAGTAAAATGGCTGTGGAAAAAGATCCGTTTTCACCAGGAAAACCATTTTATGTAGCTTATGATATGTTAGATAAATACTATAACACAAAACCTTTTGGAGAGGATCCATTAGGATATGGTTGGGATCAGGAAAAAAGTATGTTTGCTTCTAAAAAAGCGGCTATGTTAGCATCAGGACAATGGTTTTATATGGACTTAGAAAAAGATATGCCTAAAGAAACATTAGAGGATATAGGGGTATTTGTACTGCCAGCTCGTGAAACAAAAGAGGATCCATTTAGATATTTAGTTTCAGCTGAGGTATTCTTATCAATTCCAAAATATAGTAAAAATGCAGATGAAGCTAAAAAGTTCTTAGATTGGTTCTTTACAAGTGACTACTATAAAGAGTATGTAACATATATGAATGTGTTGCCAGCTGTAGAGGGAGTGAAAGGTAGAGAGAGTATGTTTAATGTAGCTATAGCAAATATTCCAAATCCAGAGGTTGTACTTCAAAAAGGTGGAGATGAGAAGTTTAGAAAAATAGCTAATTATATCTCTTTTGATGTTAAGAGAATGGGACAAGAGATGATTCAAGGAGTTAATTTTACAGAGTATATGAATGAGTTTAACAAAAGATGGACAGAAGCTCAAGAAAATACAAAGTAGTTGTTAGGAGTAAAATATGAAAGATAAAACACAAAGAAGTATATTGTTAGCATGTTTTTTAGCAATACCAACTATATTGCTATTTGTATTTGTTCTTTATCCAGGATTTAAACTAGCTCTAATAAGTTTTACTGATTGGGATGGAATAAATCCTAGTTATAACTACGTTGGGTTAAAAAATTATACTCAAGTATTTCAAAGAAAAGATATTTGGCAAAGTTTAAAAAATAATAATTTATATTTTATGTTACATCTTCTTTTTATTCCAATAGAGATGTATTTAGCAATGCTTTTAGATAGATATATTAAAAAAAGTGAATTTTTTAAAACTATAGTTTTTATGCCATATATAATAAATGGAGTTGCAATAGCCTATATGTTTTCATTTTTATATAGTTCTGAGGATGGAGTATTAAATGGACTTTTAGCTCTTGGAAGCATTGGAAAAATTAGATGGTTAAGTGATCCTAAAATTGTAAACTATTCATTAGTTGTAGTTTCTCTTTGGAGATTTACAGGAGTCCATATAATACTTTTCTTAGCTGGACTTCAATCAATAAATAAGGATATGCTAGAGGCTGCATTAATTGATGGAGCCTCAGTATTACAGCAATTTGTAAAAATAATAATGCCTAATATGAAATCGATTCTTAGTATAGTACTATTTTTAAATGTAAGAGGAGCACTTATGGTTTTTGATATTCCATTTGTTATGACAAGTGGAGGACCTGGAACGAGTAGTACAACATTTGCTCTTCATACAGTAAAAACAGCCTTTGAGTTTAGTAACTTTGGTTTAGCTTGTGCAATGGCCATAGTTTTAATAGTGGCAATAATAGTTATATCAATAGTTCAAGGGTTAGTTTTAGAGCCTGAAAAGTTCAGAGGCAAGTTAAATAAGATAAAAGGATTTTTTAAAAAAGAGGAGTTAAAAGTTGAAGCAGTAATGGAAAAGGAGGGGGAGAAGTTTGAAAAAGAAAAAAACGAGCGAGTTACTGTTTAATGCTCTTAATCACACAGTTTTTGTAGTTATAACTTTAATAGTTCTAGTTCCCTTACTTTTAGTGGTGTTATCATCTTTTAAAACTCCAGAACAGATATCACAAGGGTATCATCTATCTTTACCAGCACCATTTTCATTAGATAACTATAAAGAGGTTTTTAAAAATGGAAATGTATTAACAGGATTTAAAAACTCAATGCTTTTAGTTTTAGGAACAATAACGATAAATGTTATTTTAAGTAGTATGGTTGCTTACTCTTTAAGTAGATTTGAGTTTAAGCTTAAAAAGGTATACTTCTTTCTATTTAGTTTTTCAATGTTAATACCTAGCTTTATTGCTGAGATAACAAGATTTGGAATAATTGGAAGACTTGGAATATATGATACTCTTTTAGCACCAATGGTAATTTATATCTCAACGGATATACTTCAAATATATGTGTATAAGCAGTTTATAGATCAGATTCCATACTCTTTAGATGAAAGTGCAAGAATAGATGGGTGTTCATATTTTAAAATCTATTGGAAAGTTATATTCCCACTGATTTTACCAGCAACAGCAACACTTATAATATTAAAGTCTGTAGATGTATTAAATGATATGTTTACACCATATCTATATATGCCAAGTGCTGCGAATGCAACGCTTACAACAATGCTAATGAATTATGTGGGGCGTAGTGGTTCATGGGCTAAGTTATCAGCTGCAATAGTAATAGTTATGTTACCAACAGTTATAATGTATTTGATATTTAAGAAAAAGATTTTATCAGGAATAGTAGCAGGAGCTGTTAAAGAGTAAGAAAAAGATTGAATTAAAAAGAGGTTAAAGCTAGTTTTAGCTCAAACCTCTTTTTTTATATCTATATTATTCTAAAATTGGTTTTTCAATAAGATTTAAATACTCTCCAAATTTATGAAGTTCAAAAACTACAATCTCATTTGTTCCACTTTTTAAAAGATCTTTAGGTAAGTAAAGAGTCTTTTGAGGCCCAATCTCCCAGTATCGCCCTAAATTAAAACCATTTACATAGATATGTCCTTTAGACCAATTTTCAAAGGTAATAAAGGTATCACAAAGTTCATCAACTTCAAAGGTTCCTAAATAGAAACTTGGGTTATTATCATTAATTTCACAATTTAAAGGTTGAAAATTTAAGCTGCTAATATCATTCATAGGTAGAGTATAAACATTCCAGTTAAAAAGGAACTGTCGTTCTAATCTAACTCCCTCTGTAATTCCTTTAAAATCTTTAAGTTGAGCTCCATAGTTAATTCTACCCATATTTTCAACTAAAATTTTAAGTTTATTATTTGCAGATTCGCTATTTAAGATAATCTCTTGGTTACTATTTCTATCAATAACACCTTTAAACTCATCATTGAAGAAAACTAAAGCTCGATCCCTAACATTTTGTAGAGTAAGTCTCATATTTTTTATAATATATGGAATTTCAGTTTCATACACGATATAACCATAACTTTGATTGAAATATTCCATAGGTTTAATAGTAGGTGAGCTATACTTTTCAGAGATACTCTCTAAGTTTGTAAACAAATTAGCTTGCTTTGTAAATTTAACTTTTCCATAATTTTTTTTCTTAGAGTTTTGAACACTATAAAGTTTATGATTTTTATGTTTCTTTACACTGATTTTTCCATTGAAACTTTCTAAAATAGATTTTGTTAAATTATATTTTTCTGTTAAATCTCCAGCCTCAGTTAAAAGAGAGTCATAGTCATAACTTGTAACAGTTGGTCTATAATCAATGTCAAAATTAGCACCAGACATAAATCCAAAGTTAGTTCCTCCGTGGAACATATAGAAATTTACAGAAATATTATTATCTAATATTTTTTTGAACTCATCAATCATATTTTTAGGTTCTCTAGTAATATGGCCATGTCCCCAATGATCAAACCATCCAATCCAAAACTCCATAACCATTTTAGGCATATTAGTTTGATAATTACTTAGCATCTCAAAAGCTTCCTCTGTTTTAGAACCATAGTTAATAGTTTTCCAAATATGAGGTAAAGTTCCGCCACCTAACATATAATGAGTTGGACCATCAGAAGTAAATAAAGGAACGTCAATACCTCTTTGAGTTAGAGCATTTTCTAAATATTTTAGATAATTAGAATCATTTCCATAACTTCCATATTCATTTTCTATTTGAACAGCTATAATTGGTCCACCATTTGATGCTAAAAGTGGTTTTATTTTTGGAATAAGCATATCGTAGTATCTATCTATTTTTTCAATGTAAATTTTATCCATAGTTCTAAAGGCGATATCATTATATTTAAGCAGCCAAGAAGGAAGTCCACCAAACTCCCATTCAGCACAGATATATGGAGAGGGTCTAAAAATTACATAAAGCCCAACCTCTTCAGCAATCTTAATAAATCGCTCAACATCTAATATTCCAGAAAAATCAAAAGTATTTTCAATAGGCTCATGAAGATTCCAAGGAGCGTATGTTTCAACACAGTTAAATCCAGCAGCAGCAATCTTTTCAAGTCGATCTTTCCATTGTTCAGGTAAAGTTCTAAAGTAATGCATAGCTCCTGATACAAGTAGTGTTTCCTCTTCATCTAAAAATAGTTTATCGTTATGTATTCTTAACATATTAATCTCCTCTTATATGATGTTACAAACTTTATTTTCATATTTAAAAATTTGTTTTGTAATCTCTTTATTTAATATTTTTAAAATATTTGTATATTCAGAATCATTGATTAAGTTTGTAGTTTCTAATGGATCTTTTTCTAAATCATATAAATAAAGAGGAGTATAGTTATCACTATATGAATCTTTCCAAGGATTTTTACTAGGATCAAATACACAATATTTAAATTTATCAGTTCGAATAGCTCTACCTACAATGCTTTCACTAATTTGAATAAAAACTATATTTTTATCTTGGTTTATTAATTTATCTTGAATTGGTGTTCCTTGCATTTCTGGAGAAGGATTAATACCAGCTATTTTTAAAATAGTTGGTGGAAGATCTATCAGAGAAACAAAGTTATTAACTCTACCATGTTTAAAATTATCACCATAGATTATTAAAGGAGTTTTAATTACACCATCATGACAAGAACGTTTATAATCGTCTGCTCCTGGTTTAATTAAATCTCTATTTCTAGTTTTAAAATGACAACCGTGGTCACTTGTATATATAATTATAGTATTTTCAAATTCACCACTAGCTTTTAAAGTTTCAATAAGTCTTCCAACGTTATAATCTAAAGAGTTACAGCAACCTAAATAATCAGCATATTCTTTTGGGGCATCTCCGCCACCTAAAGCTTCAATGTCTTTAGGAAGATTAAAGTTTTTGAATTTTTCTTTAGAACCATTAGGACCCTCATATTGTTTCATATCATTTTGATGATGAGGTTCAATATATGAGATAAAAAGAAAAAATGGATTAGTAGTATTTCTATTGTTTAAATAAGAGATAGCGTAATCAGTCATAGCATCAACTCTATAACCTTTAAAATCAATCTTTTCCATATCTTTATTAAATACAAAACCATCATATCCATGAGAAGTAAACTCTAAAATATCAGATGCCATCCAATAATCTTTGTATCCACCTCTTTTACTTGCTGGAACAGCACTAGTATGATATTCTTCAATACCATCATCAGATGCTAAATGCCATTTACCCACATAAGCAGTTTCATAACCTATATCATTTAAGTATTTTGCCATAGTTTTCTCTTTTATAGGAAGAGATATTCCATTTTTAAAAGCTCCAATTTGTGTTGGATATTTTCCAGTTTGTAAGCAAGCTCTAGCTGGACCACAAACTGGTTGAGCAGTAAAAGAGTTTTCAAATAGAGTTCCCTCTTCAGCCAATTTATCTAAATTTGGGGTAACATTTAAAGTTTGTCCATAGCACCCCATTGTATCTTGTCTTTGTTGATCAGAAAAAATAAAAAGTATATTCTTCAAGATGTCCTCCTACTCCTTTACTGCACCAGCAGTCATTCCGGCAAGTATTTTTTTTCTAAATAAAAGATATAAAATTATTCCAGGTAACATAACAACAATAACAGCAGCACTAAGTTTAGACCAAGAACCACTACGACCAACATAAGTCATTAACATAGTTGTCATAGTTGCATTCCTAGGGCTAGGCATATATAGATATGGAGTGAACATATCATTTAGTACAGCTACAGATTTCAATATAGCTAAAGTTGCAGTTGCAGGAATTATAACAGGAAATATAACTTTCCAATAAATTTTAAAATATGAACAACCATCAATCATAGCACTCTCATCTAAAGAGGGAGGTATCTGATCTATAAATTGTTTATATATATAAATTTGCATCAAATCAGTTCCAACATAAATTAATAAAGGAGCTAATAAAGTGTCATAAACTCCAAGATTTATAATTATACCAAATCTAGTAATTTCAGCTATAAAACCAGGAAGAAGCATTCCAACACTAAGTAGGAAAAAGAAAAGTCTTTTTAACTTAAATTCAAATCTACTTAAAGAGTAAGCTACCATACTAGCTAAAAGAGAGTTAATTACAACAGTAAAAAATACAAGTAAAGCTGAGTTTTTAAATGCAACAAGCATATTTCCATCTTTATAAACATCAATATAGTTTTGAAAAGTAAATGGCTTTGGAAAAGCTAAAACACTTTCTCGAGCTATTTGAGTAGCTGTTTTAAATGATGAAAATAATGTAATTAAAAGAGGCAAGATAACAATCAATGCAAAAATAACAAATAATGTGTGGTTAAAAATACTAAATAGATTCTTCTTCTTTTTCATAAATCTATCCTTTCATATTAAGTAGTCTATCTTGTAGTTTAGATAGTAATAAAATCATAACTATTAAAATAATAGCCATTGAAGCAGCTAATCCAAAATTTTCAAATTCAAAAGCTATTTTTACTAAGTTTAATGCAAAGGTAGCGCTACTCTCCTTAGGACCTCCACTTGTCATTACAAATGGAATATCAAATACCATTAAGGCACCACGAGCATTTAAAAACAATACAATACTAGTAACTGTTTTCATATTAGGCATTATAATTTTTGAAAATTGCTGAAATACTGAAGCTCCATCAATAACAGCTGCTTCGAGCATATCTTTAGGTATAGATTGTAGTCCAGCTAAAAATAAGATAATTGGCATTCCAGTAAATCTCCATAAAGAAACTCCAGCTAACGAGTAGTTAACAATTTCAGGATCACTTAACCACCCAATCTTAGACATTTTCATAAGTTCTAATGCGGCATTTAAAACTCCATCTTCAGAGCTATAAAGAAATGAAAACATATAAGCTACAGCAACACCATTTATAATATAAGGCATAAAAAATATACTTTTAAAAAACTCGCTTCCTTTGATAAATCTATCTAATAGAAAAGCTATATATAATTCAACAGGTATCAATAAAAAATGTAAAGTAAAATATATACTATTTGCTTTTAATGTTGTCCATAAACTTTTAGAGGTAAATAGTGTTTTAAAGTTTTCAAAACCAATAAAATTATAAGTTTCAGATATTCCATTCCAATCAGTTAAACTAATATATACAAGTTTTAGTGCTGGATAAATAATAAAACTAAGAAGCATAACTGTTGGTATAAATAAAAATGTAATTAAAAGTAATTTTTTTTGAACCTCTTTATTTCTTAAAAATTGTTTTAAAGTTTTTTTCTCAATGTTATTTTCTCTTTCTAAGACTAAACTTTCAGCCATTTATCTACCAACTACCTTTCCTTTTGCATCGTTCCATTTTTTATTCCACTCTTCCATTAATTGTTTAAAGTCACTTCCGCTTAAAAGCTCTTGAGACAATTGATTTTGATCGTATCTAGTTTCATTTTTAATTTTTGTATAATTTTCTCCACCAGGAATTTGATAAACTGCTTGTAAATTTTCTACTTTATCAGTAACAGCTTTAAAAGGACTATCCGTTAACTCTACCCCTTCTACAGTTGGAATTACTTGCATATAGTTAATATAGTCTTTATAGTAGTTACTAGCAAAGAACCACTCAATAAATTCTTTTGCTTCTTTTTCATGTTTCGTACTTTTTGGTACACCTAAGAAAACCTCACCAGTAACAAAGTATCTAAATTTGTCATCTTTAGTATCTCTAATAGGCATTAAGAACATTCCTAAATCATTTTTATCCTCTTCAGATGCATCCTTCATAAAGTCTTTATAAAACCACTGACCAACAGCAATCATCGCAGACTTACCAGATAAAAACATATTCTTTTCTTGGCTCCATCCGTAACCTAAAGGATTCTCTCCAGCTGGCTTTAATTTAAATAACTGATTAACCTTTTCATATCCTTTATAAACACTTGTTCCCTCACTGAAAGGAGAGTTCATATCTCCCATTTGGTTTAATAAGTTATCACCATTTTCGACTAAGTAAGGAACAAATTGACCATAAGGGTATGTTGTCCATAAATCCTTACCTCCAATTGCAAGAGGAATTAAGTCACTTGAACTATTAATTTTTTCTACAACTCCTAAGAATTCATTCCAAGTTTGAGGTACATCTAATCCAAGTTTATTAAATACACTTTTTCTATAGTAAACATACTCATTAAAACCATACATAGGTAAACCGACAACTTTTCCATTAATTTTATATGGCTCAGCAAATGTATTGATTTTTGAAGCATTTAAATCGCTTAAATCATGTACAGCATCCCTATATGAATACATGTGTTTGTTTCTAATAGCAAAAATATCTGGAAGTTGTTTTGCAGTATTTCTAATTTTCATTGTAGTGTCATATTCTGTATTTGGAATTTTTTCAATTTTTATGGTAACATTTGGATTTATTTTTTTATATTCAGTATTTATATCGTTAATATCCATAAAAAATTGTTCTCCTGTACCTTCCCAAGTACTAAAAGTTAAGACTTTAGCCTCATCTTTTTGACCGCACCCTATTAATGTCCCCATAATTAATAGTCCACCTAATATTTTTTTCATAATACCTCCCAAAATTGTATACGTATTCATAATTTATGATAATTTTATACTCTATATTTTTATATTTGTCAAATTTATTTTAAACTACTTTTTCGAACTTCAATACCAGGAGAAAGCTTAACTCCTTTTTTAATTTTTTCATTATCAAAAATAATCTCAATTCCTATTCTGACCATTTCTTCTGTGGGTTGAGTGATACTAGTAATATCTAGAAGTTTAGAAACAATAGTATTATCAAATCCAACAAGTGCTATATCTTCAGGTATTTTATATCCAAATTCATTTGCTTTTTTTAGAAATAAACATGCAACTTCATCATTAGAAGCAATATAAGCATCACAAAGAGTTTTTTTACTTTCGAAGAGGCTTTCTATTTCATCACCAGTTAGATTGATAGTATCCATTTTTACAAACCAATTTGTTTTAAAGTGAACTCCATTTTCTTTGAGAATTTTTTTGATTCCTTCTAATTTTGGGTGATATTTTTTACTATCTCCACCGATGTAACCGATATTTTTATAGCCTTCATTGATAAGATGTTTAGTAGCAATTTCTCCTCCTTCATTAAGAGAGGTTGTAACATAATTGTGCCCAGGAAAATCCTCATTTAGAGCAACAAATGGAATATCTGTAGTTTCTAAAAAATCAAGATTCTTTTCATCTACAGGAGTTATAAGTATTCCTTCAACATTTCGTGCTAACATCATTTTTATATGGTCTAATTCAAAATCAGCATTTTTTTCAGAGTTCATGACAAGAAGGCTATATCCTTTTTCTCTAGCAAGCTTTTCTGCATATTTAATCATATCTAAATAATAATGATTAGAAAAGCTAAAAACAATAAGGCCTAAAATTTTACTTCCTACTCCTCTCATTGTTTTTGCATTTTCATTGGGAACAAATTTATATTTATCAATAAAATATTGTATTTTTTCCCTTAGTTCAGGCTTAACTTTTTCAGGTTGATTAATAGCTCTTGATACAGTTGCTTGAGAAACACCAACTAAATTGGCAATTTCTGTCATGGTAATTCTTTTATTTTTCATTTTTCCTCCTTCTAGATTACTACATATAAAAAATAATACCTCATAAAATTAATAGAAGCAAATTTTTATGAAAAAAATTTGACATTTTAAAAATCATGTACTATACTCACATTGAAAATAAATGTATACGTATTCAAAAATAGGAGGATGTTTTATGTTAAGAATCGGTGTAATAGGAGCAGGAAATAGGGGAAAGGATGTTTATGCTAATTTTATTTTAAAAAATAGTGATGAAGCAGAGATTGTTGCTGTAGCAGAACCAAATCCTATAAAAAGAGATCAAATGATAAAAACTCATGGGATTCTACCAGAGTATGTATTTAATTCTTGGGAGGATTTTTTAGAAAAAGATAAATTTTGTGATGCTGTAATATTAGCAACAGGTGATGATATGCACTTTGAACCTATGGAGCTTGCTATGAAAAAAGGCTATGATATTCTTTTAGAAAAGCCAATGTCAAACAGGGTTGAAGAGTGTATTGATATAGTTAAAATGGCTGAAAAATATGGAGTTAAAGTTATGGTTTGCCATGTTCTTAGATACACACCATTTTTTAGTAAATTAAAAGAACTTATAGATAGTGGAATAATAGGGGAAGTTGTTGATATACAACACAATGAAAATATAGGAAACTTCCACTTTGCACATAGTTTTGTTAGAGGTAACTGGAGAAATTCAGATGAAACAAGTCCTCTTATTTTACAAAAAAGTTGTCACGATTTAGATATTCTATCTTGGCTTTTAAATGGTAATCCTTGCAAAAAAATAGCTTCTTTTGGAAATTTAAAATATTTTAGAAAAGAAAATGCTCCAGAAGGTTCAGCAGATAGATGTTTAGAGTGTAAATATATAGACAGTTGTATATATTCACCAAAAAAAATATATTACAATAATATTGGAGCTTGGCCAACTTTAGTTGCTAGTGAAATACAAACAGAGGAAGCTTTAACAAAATCTTTAGAACACAATCAATATGGAAGATGTGTTTATAAATGTGATAATAATGTTGTAGATAATATGGTTTCTATAATTGAATTTGAAAATGGAGTAAATGTAACTTTTAATCTATGTGCTTTTACAGATGAAGTTTGTAGAACAATAAAAATTATGGGAACTAAAGGCGAAATAAGAGGAAATGATGCAAAAAACCATATAGAAGTTTATGAGTTTGGAAAAGGTGAAGGACGTTTTGCAAATGGAAAGAAAACAGAGGTTATTCCAGATGTTTTAGAAGGTGGACATGGAGGAGGAGATACAGGTTTAATGAAAGATTTTGTAAACCTTTGTTTAGGAAAACAAGAGGATTCTAGAACTAATCCAAGAACATCGTTAGAAAGTCATATAATGGCCTTTGCAGCAGAGGACTCAAGAGTTAATGGAAATGTTGTTTACATGGATGAATATTTAAATAGATTTAATTAAAAATAAAGGATTAACCAATTTGGTTAATCCTTTATTCATCCTCAAGATTTTCAAATATCTCAATAATTGTAGGTAGATCTTTTCTATATAAGATTTTAAATGTAAACTCTTTATAAGTGTAAACTAAAGTTTCATCATTTTTTATATTATATATTTTAACTAAAAGTTTTGAGTTAAAATGATAGTTAGAAATATATGATGAATCTCCTTTAAGTTTTTTATAAATTTCCATAAGTTCGCTATGAAGTTCAAAAAGATTTTTAAAAGTTTTGGTTAAAGTAAAAATAGGTTTAACATCATTAGTTTCACTATTTTTATAATCTTTTATAATTTTAATTCCTAAAATTTTAGCACTTTTATACTCTCCAACTTTATCCTTTTCATATTCAATATCTAACTCCCCAATAGTTGTAAGGTCTTTAAAAATAGGCTTTAAGAGATTTTTTTCAATATCATAGAATCTATCGTAAGTTTCTTGTATCTCTAATATATCTCTTAAATTATTCATTGAGATATTTAAAATATTTTTTTCACTGTTTAGAATCTCTTGATAAAATCTGTATGAGTATCTCTCTTTAAATTTAAGTATTTTTTTGATTTTTTCATCTAAAATATGTGATGAAAATTCAAAGGTAACATAATCTTTTTCAAAAAAATAACTATTTAGAATATTGAATCTTTTTTTTAAATTTAGATTTGAATCAGTGATAACTATATTTTTAGAAAAAAACTTAAATAAAAGTTTTTCTAATTCAATAACTTTTGGCTCTTCTTTAACTTCAAATATTTTATAAAGCGTTTCTAAATGAACAGTAACTGAGCTACTGCTAATATCAACTGATCTTAAAAAATCTCTCTCTTTTTTACTCAGTTTTTTAGAAAATTCAATAAAAATATTTTTATTTTCCACTCTGAACTCCTTTTTTCTAATTTTTTTAAATTTTTTTTAATATGAAAAATATTTTTTTAAAACGATATATCAAAATATCTTATATCGTTATATATAATCATAGCTTATAAAAAGGTTAAAATCAAGATTTTATATATAAAAAATGAATGTTATTAACGAAATACGCACTGAAAAAATGTCATTTGACCAATAAAAAGAATTAGTATAAAGTTAAACTATGAAATGATACGGGAGGTTTTTTATGGATATTGAAGCGATAGCAATGGCCATAGTTGGAAATGCAGGTGAGAGTAGAGCTCTATCTTATGAAGCTTTAAGAGCAGCTAAGAAGGGGGAGTTTGAAAATGCTAAAAAGTTACTAGATGAAGCAAAAGAAAGGATGTATGCAGCTCATAGTGTACAAACTGAACTTATATGTAATGAAGCAGATGGAAAAGGTGTAGAGATAAATCTACTTATGATTCATGCACAAGATCATCTTATGAATGCAATATTAGCTAGAGAGTTAGTAGAAGAGCTAATTGAAGTACATAAAGAGTTGAAAGAGTTAAAAGGAGAATAAGAGTATGAGAAAAAAATGGGGTATGATAGCAACTTGGAGAATGGCTTCTGAAGGAGTAACTTTAGGTTCAGAGATGTTAAAAAACGGTGGAAAATGTCAAGATGCTTTGGAAGAAGCAGTTAAATTTGTAGAAGATTATCCATTTTATAAATCTGTAGGTTATGGAGGACTTCCAAATGAAGAGTGTGAAGTTGAATTAGATGCAGCATTTATGGATGGAAAAACTCTTTCTATAGGAGCAGTAGCTTCAATAAAGGATTTTAAAAATCCAATATCTATAGCAAGAAAACTTAGTGCGGATAGATACAACATATTTTTAGTTGGAGCTGGAGCAGAGTCATATGCTCATAAAAATGGCTTTGCAAGACAAAATATGTTAACAGAAAGAGCTAAAAAGACTTGGGAATTAAGAGTTAAAGAGATACAAGAAAAAAATCTTTCTCCATATGATGGTCATGATACTGTTTGTATGATAGCTTTAGATAAGGATGAAGATATGGCTGTGGCAACTTCAACAAGTGGACTTTTTATGAAGAAAAAGGGAAGAGTTGGTGATTCACCAGTTTCAGGTTCAGGTTTTTATGTTGATAATGAAATTGGAGGGGCAGCAGCAACAGGTCTTGGGGAAGATATAATGAAAGGCTGTCTTTCTTATGAAGTAGTTCAGAGAATGAAAAAGGGAGAGCATCCAATGGAAGCTGCTCAAAAAGCTGTTGATGAGTTTTCTGAAACTTTAAGAAAAAGAAGAGGAAAAGCTGGAGAGATATCTATTGTAGCTATGAATAATAAAGGTGAATGGGGAATAGGAACAAATGTTGAGTTTACATTCTGTGTTGGAACAGAAACAGAAAAACCTCAAGTTTACATATCAACTCCTCAAGAAAATGGAGAGATAAAGATAGAAGTAGCATCTGAAGAGTATATGAAAGCATATAAAGAGAGAATTCAAAGGGGGATTTAAATGTCAAAAGTAATTGAGATTTTAGAAGAAAAGCTGGTTCCTGTAGCAGCTTGGATTGGAAGAAATAAACATATTAATGGTATTAGAAGAGCATTCGTTTTAATGATGCCTCTTTTAATGATTGGATCTATATTTTTAATGATATCAGCATTTCCATTACCAGCTTATCAAAAGTTTATGTTAGAAACATTTGGGGCAAATTGGAAAAATGTAATAGATATTCCTGTAAGTGCAACGTTTTCATTAGTTGGAGTTTATGTAGCATTTTTAGTTGCTCAACAACTGGCTAATCAATTTCAACTTGATAGTGTAGCTGTTGGACTTTTATCACTAGCATCATTTTTAATTTTAACACCATTATCTGAAGTTGAAGGTATGGGTTCTGTTTTAAGCTTTAACTGGCTTGGAAGTAAAGGAATGTTTATCGCTATGGTAATTGGTATAGTTACAGCTAATATATTTAGATTCTTTGTAAATAAAAAGATTCTTATTAAAATGCCTGATGGTGTACCACCTGAAGTTATAAAATCATTTGAAGCATTAATTCCAGGAACAGTTATATTATCTTTAGCATTACTATTAAGAATAGGGATGATGAACACTGAGTATGGAACAATTCATGATTTTGTATATAAAGTTTTAGCAATGCCATTAAGAGCTTTAGGAACATCATTCTTTGGATCACTATTAACAGTATTCTCAATTTCAATACTGTGGTCAGTTGGTATAAATAGTGGATCTATGGTAAATGGATTTGTAAGACCTTTCTGGTTAGAGAATCAAGTTGAAAATATCAATGCTTTAAAAGAGGGATTACCATTACCACACGTTATTACAGAGCAATTCTTTGATATGATATGGATGGGTGGAGCTGGAGCAACTTTATCACTACTTTTGGCAATAGGTCTTTTTGCAAAGAGTAAACATATAAAAAGTGTTGGAGCAATTAGTGCTGTTCCAGGGATATTTAATATAAATGAGCCAATTCTATTTGGAATGCCAATAATATTAAACCCAATTATGTTAATACCTTTTAATATAATTCCGTTAGTATTTGTTACAACTCAATATTTAGCAATGACAATTGGACTTGTAAGTAGACCTTTAGGAGTAGCTTTCCCATGGCCAACACCAGCAATAATTAGTGGATTTTTAACAGTTGGAGATATGTCAGGAGCTATTATTCAAATAGTTAACTTAATATTAGGAGCTCTAATATATCTACCATTCTTAAGAATATTAGATAAAGCAAGTAAATATGAAGAGGATGCAGTAGAGGCATTTGAAAAGGAGGCAAAATAATGAAAAAAATATTACTACTTTGTTCAGCAGGGATGTCAACAAGTATAGTTGTTAAAAAGATGTTAGAGTCAGCAGAAAAAAGAGGAATCCCTGTAGAGATAAAAGCTGTTGGATTAGAGATGTTTCAAGAGAATTTAGATAAATATGATACATTTTTATTAGGACCTCAAGTTAAGTTTAGAAAAGATGAGCTTAATAAAATAGCTCAAGAGGTTGGAAAGAAAGTTGAAGTTATAAATATGATGGATTATGGAATGATGAAAGGGGATAAAATTTTAGATTTCGCTCTTTCATTAATCGAGGAGTAGTTTGAATACTAGAAAAACTCTAGAACACTATATTGATGAACACTTTCAAGAGACTTTAAAAGATATACAAAAAATTGTTAAAATTAAAACTGTAAAAGAGGAGAGCACCGTTGGTGCTCCCTTTGGTTTAGGACTAAAAAAAGGATTGGAAGAAACATTAAAAATAGCGAAAGATCTAGGGTTTAAAACTGTAAATTTAGATAATTATATTGGTTATGCTGAGTTTGGAGAGGGAGAAGAGTATATAGGAGTTTTAGGTCATATAGATGTGGTACCAGAGGGAGAACATTCAAAGTGGAGTGTTCCACCATTTAGTGGAGAAATAGTAGGAAAGAATATGATTTCAAGAGGTGCCTTAGATAATAAAGGACCAATTATTTCAGCACTACATTCAATGAAAGCTTTAAAAGAGTGTGTTCCAACTTTTAATCATAGAGTTAGAATAATATTTGGAACAAATGAAGAGAGTGGAGATGAGGATATAAAATATTATCTCTCTAAAGAGAAAGCTCCAAAATATGCTTTTACTCCAGATGGACAGTTTCCAGTTGTATTTTCAGAAAAAGGAATCTATACATTTTCTTTCAAAGATAGTTTTTTAAAAGAAAAAACTTCAATATTGGATATAGTTGGAGGAACAAGATCAAATGTAGTTCCTGAAGAAGCAAAAGCACTTTTAAAAAAAGATTTATCTGAAAAGATTATAAAAGAGTTAGAAAAATTTAAGGACACTCCATGTAAATTTGAAGTTTTAGAAAAAGAGAGTTATTTAGAAGTTATATGTAAAGGAATACCAGCTCATGCAAGTTCTCCACAAAGAGGTGTGAATCCAATAACATGGTTATTTAGATTTCTAAATAGAGTAATACCTGAAGAAGATTCATTAAAGAGATTTGTTAATTTTATGGATAAAGTTGTTGGTATAGAAACTGATGGAAGTGGATTAAATATAGAAACTAAAAATGAAGAAACAGGAGATTTAACTTTAAGTTGTGGGATTGTAAAGATAATCGAGGAAAAAAAATCTTCAATATATGTTAAGTTTAACATTAGATATCCTGTAACTACCAATGAAAAAAAGTTAGATACTATACTTGATAAAATAGGAAGAGAAAATAATGTAGAATTTGTAAAAGAAAATCATAATGCACCACTATATTTTCCTAAAGAACATCCATTAGTTGAAAAGCTTCAAAAAGTTTTTAAAGATGTAACAGATAGAGATGATAAACCTGTAGCTTTAGGAGGAGGAACATATGCAAAACTTATGCCAAATACAGTTGCATTTGGACCAAACTTTAAAGAGTTTAGAGGTAATCCTCATGGATTTGATGAAAAAATGGATATAGATATGCTAAAACAAGGAATGCTAATGTATGCATTAGGAGTATTGGAATTAGCATAAAGAAACTACCTTTAAAAAGGTAGTTTTTTTATTCAAAAAAATTGAAAAAATATTATATTAGAATATTATTATATATTTCAAAGAATATGAATGAAAAAGAAAAATTGGAACGTTTAAATAAAAAAAAAAATATGGTATTATTTTTTCATAGTGAAGGACAATTGAAAATTTTTACAGCTTAGGGGCGAGCTTAATTTTACTTTTTTTACCGTTAAATAGTTAAGGGGGCAGACTAATGGATGAAAGAGACGTAATGTTGGCAAAAAGTGGTGACGAAGAGGCCATGGAAAAAGTTTTTTTTAAATATAAAGGTGATATTTTGAGAAACAGTAAAAACTTTTTTATAAAGGGCGGAGACATTGATGATCTACTTCAAGAGGGGTATATAGGTCTTATGAAGGCAGTAAAGTCATTTGACGAAACAAGGGAAGTATGTTTTAGTACTTTTGCAAATCTATGTATAAAAAGACAGATTATTACAGCAGTAAAATCGTCAAATTCAAATAGAAATCAAAAGTTAAATACATCAATAATTGGAGATAAAGATATTAATTTAGATGATTTAGTTCAATATGCAAAACCATCTGTAAACTTTTATTCGCCAGAGGATATTCTTATAGGGAAAGAATTGGTAGAGATGTTAGGTGAATTTTTAAATAGTAATTTAACACCTTTAGAAAAGAAAGTGTTTTTCTATACTTGTAAACAGTATAAATATAACGAAATTGCAGAGCTTTTAGAAGAACCTTCTAAAAAAATCGATAATGCAATTCAAAGAGTAAGAAAAAAAATTCTAGGGTATTTATCAGAATACACTAGAGATTAATATAAGAATAAAGGATGAAAGACAAAACTTTCGTCCTTTTTATTTACCAAATTTTTACCAAAGTTATGATATAATATGAAAAAAACTAGGAGCAAATATGAATGAATTAGAGAAAAAAATAGTATTAACAATCTATAAAATAGGACCTACATTTATATCAAAATTAGCTAATCGTATACTTGAAAATCAAAATGAAGTTAGAGAATGTATAAGAATATTAATTAAAGTTAAAATATTAGAGCGAGTTGAAAATATAATGGTTCAGTATAAAACCAAGGAAGCTAATGTAGTAGTTAAACATAGAAATCATACTTATTATAAATTGACAAAGCTTGGAGAAAAAAAGGCAAAAGAGTTAGAAGAAGAGCATGAATTAGAGGTAAGAGAGGCTTTTAAAACATATAATAAAGCTTTACAAAATAAATTAGACAATGTAATAGAAAATACTGAGAAAAAAATATACTGTGTAATAGATTTTCCATATTCACAGGAACTAAATGTAAAAAATATTTTAAATGAAAAATTTGAAAATCTTCAAAAAGAGTATGGTCACACAATAACTTTAAGAGGAGAGATAACAGAGGTAGAGAAAGAGAAGTTACTAGAACTACCTAATATTATTATAATTTAAATAGAAGGAGAAAAAGTGGAAGAATTAATAAAACAAGCTAGTGAATTTTTTATGAGTTTAGGTTATTTTGGAATTTTTATAATGATGTTTTTAGAATCTTCATTTATCCCTTTTCCTTCAGAAGTTGCGCTGCTTCCAGCAGGGTATCTAATAGGAACTAAAGAGATGAGTTTTATACCAGTATTATTAGCGGGAACTTTAGGAAGTCTAGGTGGAGCAGGTTTAAACTATTTTCTTGGAAGAACTTTAGGAAGAAGCCTTCTTTTAAAATATGGGAAATATCTTTTTTTAGATGAAAATAGATTGGTTCAAATGGAAAATCTATTTGATAAGAGAGGAGAGCTAATAGTATTTTTAGGAAGATTTATACCAGTGGTTAGACAGTATATATCGTTTCCTCCTGGAATCTTAGAGATGAATATCTATAAGTTTAGTATTTTTACAGGACTTGGAGCAGGAATATATGTTGCATTTATGGTAAGTGTAGGAACTTTATATAAAGATTATGAGCATATTATAAATACATATATTGTTAGATACAAATATTTAGTTGCTTTATTAGCATTAGTTTATGTAGGTTATAAAGTTTTAAAAATGAGAAAAAATAAAAAAGACTAACTTTAGGTTAGTCTTTTTTTGCTAGAAGAAGTATTTAGCTCCAATACTTGCAATAAATAAAGGATCATCATTAACGATAGGAGAATCAGTAACTTCGCTAGAAAACTTCTCTACTCCTAAAATTCCTATGAAAGATACCTTTTCATTGTATTTATATTCAGCTGATAAGTTAGCTCCAATTGAATACGCAGTATCAGCTTTATATTCTCTAGTTAATTTTGATCTATTAACTTCGTCTGATGTTACACCAAAATAGTAATCTGTGTAATCTCCAGAGAACCCTTTAACATAAATTCCTGGAACTAAAGTAAATTTATCATTGATGTTGTAAGGTCTAAAAGCACTTAATTTTGCTTCAGAACCATGCTCACCAAACTGAACAGAAGCTCCTGTTCTAATTCCAGCAATTCCTGTGTTTAGGTCAGCTCTTAATCCAACCATAGCTTGGAAGTCTCTGTCATCAATATTAGTATATCCATCTCCCATATCTTTAGCTTTAATAGGAAAACCAGCTAAAGGATCAAGGAATACAGATAGAGATAAATCTTCACCTTTAAAGAAGAAGTATCCAGGAGTAATTCCTTTAATATAGAAGTTACCATAGTTAACATCTAAAAGGGGTACAGGATAAGCTTTGTCTTCAGCTCCTTTATAGATACTATTAGAAACTCCAACCCCAGCTCCTACGCCATATCTATTCTCTGCCAAAGCCATAGTAGATAAAGTCATGGCTAAAATTCCAAAAATAATTTTTTTCATAATGCTCCTCCAAATATATAGATTTGTAACGGAACAATTATATCATAGAATATATAGTTTTAAAACTAAGTATAATATAGAAATCTAATGCTAAAAGAGGTGTACTTTTTTTCAAAGAACTAAGATTTCAACTATATAGTTACTTTATAGTCTTCCTCTTTAATTAAAACTAACTTATTTATAAAAATAAAGTTACAAATATATCCAAAAACAATTGGTAGAATAATGAACAAAGTAACCACAAGAAGTATATTTTTTAAATTCCAAGAGAGATGATTTAAAGCATTAATTGGTCCAATTAAACCACTAATCCCAAAACCAGCACTAAAAGCAGTTCCTTTTATATTAAATAAAGCTCCTAAAACTCCTAATGTAAAAGCATTAATAACAATAGGGACAATAATAAGGGGATTTTTAACAAAGTTAGCCATTTGTATTTTAGCAGAACCTAAAACAGGCACCAAAGTTATACCAATAGGATTAACCTTAAGTCCAGCAAGAGCAAGACCAAAGGCTGCAGCACAAACTCCAAGGTTTGCAGCACCAGCAGCAATACCACCAAGATTTACAGCAAGAGCTATTCCAACAGTAGAAAATGGTGAAATAATAAGAATAGAAAATATAATTGCTATAATTCCTCCAGTTAAAAGAGGTTGCATTTTAACAACTTCTTCAACAGTAAGACCAATGGCTCCATTGACTTTACTAACATAAGGTAAAAGATTTAAACCAATCCATCCAACAGCAGTTGAAATTAAGATAGGAAGAGCTACCATGCTTAATCCCTTCACTTTATCTCTAAAAAGATAGATAGCTAAAGATGCAATAAATGCTGTAACACCTGCATTAACAACATCACCTGTTCCAGTTAGAACTATATTTCCATTAACAAAAGATACAACACCTGATCCAATAAAAGTGGCAACAGAAACACATATACTTTCTAAAGGAGTGAAGCTTAATTGGTATGAAACTCCAGTTCCAATTGCAAAAGGAAGTAAACTTGTAGAAATTTTTGTTAGATTTAGTATACTTATTAAATTTAAGCTCTTTGCAATTTCACCAAGAATTGCTGATGGAATAAGAGTAGCAACAATCCCTAAACTCATACCATTTAATATTTTAAACATTAGCTCTTTTATTTTCATTTTTTCACCTTCCCATACTAGTTATTGAATTTTTTTCAATTCTATCAAAAGCTTCTTTTAAAACTTCTAAACTATTAGAACAAGCTATTCTAACTGCTTTATCATCACCAAAAGGCTTTCCAGGAATAACTTTAACTTTTAATTTTTCAAAAAGATAATCTGAATACTCAATAGAATTAAGGTTTGTTTCACTGATATCTATAAAAATATATATTCCACCTTGTGGAGCAAAAGCTTTTAAACCAGAGATATTATTGATTCTATTTAAGCTATATTCAACTCTTTCTTTATATAGAGGAACAACACTATTTTTTACATGTTCTCTATTTTTTAAAGCTGCAAGAGCAGCTCTTTGAGATATGGCTGAAGCACTATAGACAATAACTTCATTTATTTTTCTAATTGTATCTACAATAGCCTTAGGTGCAATATTGTAACCAACTCTCCAACCAGTCATAGCAAAATTTTTAGAAAAGCTACAAACAGAAATAGTTCGTTCCTTCATTCCAGCTAAAGTGTAAATAGGAATAAAACTATTAGAATAATCATAAAAATCATAGATATCATCAGCATATACAAGTAAGTCATGTTTTTGAGCTAACTCACTAACAATTTCTAAACTTTCTAAAGAGTAACAAACTCCTGTAGGATTAGAAGGAGTGTTGATAATAATACCCTTGGTTTTATTAGTAATAGCTTTTTCTAAATCCTCTTTAATAATTTGATAGTTATTTTCAATAGTTGTATGAACAATAACTGGATTGCCTTTAGCTTCTTTTATTTGATCTACATAAACAGGGAAAAATGGTGCAATTACAATAACTTCATCCCCTTCGTTTAACGTGGCTTGTAGAGCTAGATACATACCATGACAAGCTCCTGATAAAACAATAACTTCATCAAGATTAACATTGTAATTATTAAATTCAGTTTTATGATATTTAATAATCTCCTCACGAAGTTCTAAGTCTCCTAAAGGATCAGTATAATGAGTATGACCATTTAGTGCATCTTGAAAAGCTGAATTTATAATGATTTTATCAGTGTGTATATCTAAATCTCCAATTCCTAAATTTATAATTTTGTCTTTTTCTGATTCATCAATACTTTTAAAAGTTGTTTCCTCTTTATTTTGAAATCTTTTAGCTAAAAATTTTGTTCCATTCATCTTAATTACCCCCTATAAATTTCCTTCTAAAATAGCTATAAACTCTTCTCTAGTAAACTCAAGTGGCATTTCACTACCAGCGATAGAGTTTAAAATTTTATTAATAATTTCCTCTTTTTTCTCAAGATACTCATCTTTAATAACTATCTCTTTAAGAGTAGTTGGAAGATTAATCTCTTTATAAAACTTTAAAAGATTATGAAGCTCTTCACAATTACCTTCTAGTTGAAGTTGAATTAATATACCGAAAGCTACTACTTCTCCATGTAAATGTTCCTCCTCTACTCTTTTAATTTTAGTTAAAGCATCAAAAATAGCATGAGCTAGAGCTCCGTTATATTTAAAATCAATAAGATTTGAAACGACTCCAGTTGTAACAAGAATAACTCCAGCTACTTCTTTGAAATCATCATCTACAACTTCTGTAGATAAGGCATGTTTTCCATAATTTAGCATAGTCTCTTTACAAAGATGACTTAATTTCTCTCCCATTGTAGTATTAAAATTTAATCTCTTTCCACGAGCCTTTAAATTCATTTCATAATATTTAGCGAGTGTATCTCCTATTCCAGCCCATAGATATTTTTTAGGAGCAGTGATTAGAGTTTCTAAATTTATAAAGGTTTTATGAGGAGGTCTATTTAAAAAATATAGTTCTTGAAATACATGATTTTCTTCGTACATTACTGAAATATATGAAGCTGCAGCACATGTAGAAGCAATAGTGGGGATTGTGAAAAGTGGTAGATCTAATTTATCCATTAGGACTTTTGAAGCATCAATAGATTTACCGCCACCGACACCAATTATTAAATCATAAGTGTTATTTTTTAAATTATCTAAAATGGAATTAATAATAGTGTGACAACACTCATTTCCATAGTGAACTAGATGAAATTTTTTTCCTTCTAAAGTTTTTAAAAAATCATTTTTAATTGATAAAAGGGATTTCTCCCCATGAATAACTAAGATATTATTATAGTTTTGAATCTCTTTACCTAAAACATTCCAAGTGTTGCTGTCCATATAAACTTCTGTTAAAATAGATTTTTCCATAAAATTTCCTCCCAGTTCATAAATTTAGATAAAATAAAAAAGCTTTTGGTTTCCCAAAAGCTTTAAACAATAAATCTTTAAAAAGTTAGTTGGGATATAAGCCTATATTTTTTTAATACAAATAGGCTCATATCTATATTTCTAGACATAAACCATAGTTTTAAAATAATACATAAACCAAAACATAACCCTAACTTTTCTTAAAGACATTTTTAATCTCCTCCAAAATTTTTTTATTTGCATAAATATAACATAAAAAAATAGGGTTGTAAACATTTTTTTTGAAAAATTTTTTTTAAAAAAAATAAAATAAAAAAAGATTGACAAAATTATAAAAAATTATTATCATTTTTAAAACATTTATAGCTGGGGGGATTTTATGAAAAGAACATTATTGCTATTAATTATTGTTTCAAATTTTGTCTTTGGAAAAGATGTGTTTAAAATTGGGGCTACTCCAATACCTGCTGGGGAGATTTTAAATGAGGTAAAGGAGGATTTAGCAAAAGAGGGATTAAATATTGAAATTATTGAATTTACAGATTATATAATGCCAAACTTAGCTTTAGCAGACGGATCTTTAGATGCGAACTTTTTTCAACATAAACCATATTTAGCTAATTTTATGAAAGAGAAAAATTTAGATTTGGTTCCTCTAGAGGATATATATGTACCACCTTTAGGAGCTTATTCTAAGAAATATAAAAGTGTAAATGATTTAAAAGTTGGGGATAAGATAGCTATTCCAAATGATCCAACAAATGCTGGAAGAGCATTGATTTTACTACACAATAATGGAGTAATAAAATTGTCAGATCCTAAAGATCTTATGGCCACAGAGTTTGATATAGTTGAAAATCCTAAAAAGTTAAAGATTGTTTCTCTTCAAGCTGCTCAATTACCAAGATCTTTAGATGATGTGGACTTAGCAGTAATAAATTGTAATTATGCTTTAGATGCAGGATTATCACCTCAGGAAGATTCTTTAATTGTTGAGGGAAAAGAGAGTGCTTATGGAAATGTAGTAGCAGTAAGAAAAGGCGATGAAAATAGTAAAGAAATTGCAACTTTAATGAAAGTTCTAAGGAGTGACAAAGTTAGAAGTTTTATATTAGAGAAGTATAAAGGAGGAATAATTCCTCTATTCTAAACTATTTTGGAGGTCTTTATGAAAAAAATATTAAAAGGAATTTTTATAGCATTAATTGCATTGATTATTTTTAGCTGTGGAGAGAAAGAGGAGAAAATTCAAGAGAAAAAAGAGAGAGTTTTTGTAATTGGAACTAATGCAGAATATCCACCATTTGAATATTTAGAAAATGGAAAAGTTGTAGGATTAGATCCAGATATAATTGAAGCTATATTTCAAAAGCTTGGATATCAATATAAGTGGGCTAATATGGAGTTTGGAGGTTTAATATCAGCCCTTCAAACAGGAAAGATAGATATGGTTATAGCTGGTATGAGCATTACTCCAGAAAGAGCTAAGATGGTTCACTTTACATCTCCTTATTTAACTTCAAAGGTAGCATTCATAACAAATAAAAAAAATCCTATAAATGGAATGGATGATTTGGAGAATAAAAAATATGGAGCAGAGTTAGGAACAACAAAAGAGAATACTGCTAAAAATATTTTGGGATCAACAGTAATACCTTTTCAAAATAATACTTCAGCTTTACTAGCCTTAAAAAATGGTCAAATTGATGGAATTGTTTTAGATGAAAGTGTGGCAGAGGAGTATGTTAAAAACAACTCAGATTTACTATTAATTGGTATTTTAGAAGGAGAACCAAAAGCTATAGCTCTAGGAAAAAATGATAAGGATTATGAGAAAATAAATGAGGTATTAATTCAATTAGTTAATGATGGGACTATTGAAAAATTAAAAGAAAAATATAAAGTTAAATAATTAAAAGGTGGTTTTATTTTATAAGACCACCTTTTTAATTATTCTTTATAAAATTTATTAACTCCTAAACAGAAAGCTTTTTCTTCTAGAATATTTTGAACCTTTGAATTACAATAAAAATCTATAACGAAAACGTTATGATTTATCTTTTCATCACTAATAACAAGGTCATATTCATCAAAATTTCTTAATATATTTTTTTTATGAAAAAATGAAGCTTCTAAATCAAATTTTATATCTGGAGCTAGTCTAGTTAAACTTTTTTTAAATAAAGTATAGTGATTTGCATTTATTTCGTTAAAAAGAAACAAAACATTTTTTATGTTGTTAAAATTATCCTCAATTAGAGCTCTTTTTAGAGCAAAAACAATAGAAAATTTATCTGCTAAAAAAAACTCATAAGAATGTTTTTTTGAAATAAAATCCAATTTATCTAAAAGGACTTTTTCATTTTCATTAAAATATGTATTTTTAAAATCTACTATATTATTTTTAAATTTAAATAAAGCGAGATAGATATTATGAAAAAGCATATCTTCTAGCTCTGAGTTTAAATTAGATATTTTAAATTCAGTTTTTAAAATGTGTAAAAACTTTAAGGTTTTTACTTTGTTATCTTTGTCTAAAAAATAGTAATCTAAAATCAAGGTAGTTAAAAAGAAAGTTAATTCATCCTTATATTTAGGATTAAAATCTCTACCATATTTATTAATTAATGATTTTATATGATTAAATTCTTTAGTTTCAATGTAACTTTCATTTCTAAATAGAGATTCTTCAAAAATTTCAGAGCAAATTTCTAAAGAGTATAAAAAAGAAAGTAAAAAATAATTAACAGATATATTAGAAAATTTAAGTATAGGATAAATTTGAGACAATCTAGTTTTAGTGTCAAATTTTTTAATATCCACTAAAAGAGATTTTAATGGAGGAACTAAAATATCCTCTTCAATAAAAAGCTTCATAAGCTTTCGATGAAAGTTTTTTTTGTCAGTAAGGCTCAGTTCAGTTATTAAAAGTCCCTTTCCATGAAGATACTCATAGCGAGTCCCATTTTTTGAAAATTCATCTTTAACACTTTGAAAGCATCGAAGAATAGTACTTCTCGACAATTCTAAAATCTCTTTTTCCCTTTCTAAATTTAAAAATCCATAAGCAATAAATTTAATATAAAGATAATCAACTCTTTCCTCAACAGTTAAAACGTTAAAATTATCAAAGAGTATTTCCCATTGTTTTTTAGTGAGTGGTAAATAAAAAATATCCTCTTTTTTTTCAATTTTAGGTAAATCAATAGATTCTAAAAAATCATTAATTTGTGAAATCGTTTTTAGAATAGCGTTTTTTTCAACTTTTAAATACAGATGCATATCTTCTATTGACATCTCAGTTTGAGATAAAATTTTTAAAACATTAGCAGCTGTTGTATTCATTTAATCACCTCCGACATTTATAGTTTAACATATATTTTAAAGGAACAGAACATAAAAAAGAACACTTAGAAAGTGTTCTTAAATATTTAAATAGTGTTTAATTTATTTAATCCACTTGTTAAAGCATGATTTTCTAAAATACTGTGGATATTGATAGTGTTATAGTACTCAACAACTTTTACATTAGGCACAATATTACTATCGCTAATAATTATATCATAGTTTTTATGATTTTGTATAATATCTTTTTTATGAAAAAAAGTTGCTTCAACATCAAATATTATATTTGGGTAGAATTTTTTCAAAGATTTTTTAAATACAATTTGATCAACGGCAACGACTTCATTGAAAAGTAAAAGAACACTTTTTATATTTGAAAAATTTTCGTCCATAAGAATTCTTCTAATAACATATACAATCATAAATTTATCTACTAAATAAAGAGTATATGAAGACTTATTTAAAATTTCATCTAATTTATTTAAAATTATTTTATGTGGTTTATTGAAAGAAACATTAATAATTTTTACAATTTTATTATTATATTTAAAAAATGAAAGATATAACTTATTAAATAACATTTTCTCAAGATCTTTATTTGAGATTTTTATTTGAAATGTTTTTTTAATAGATTCTATTAAATTAAAACAAATATTTTTAATGTCATCTTCTAAAATACCATTTTCAAAATAAAGAGATGTTAAAAAGTGAGTTAGTTGATTTTTAAAATCATTATTAAAATCATCTCCAAATATAGTTATACTTTTTTCAATCTCTTTAAATTTATCTAAATTTAAGTTTGAATCATTAATAAAATTAAAACCACCAAAGATGTGGATACAAACTTCTAAAGAGCATATAAAAGAAAGTAAAAAATAGTTTATAGAAATACCTGAATTTTTAAGTATAGGGTAAAGTTGAGAAAGCCTTTTTTTTGTATCAAAAAGTTTAATAGAGTTTAAAAGTTCTCTCCTTGCAGGAACTAAAGTATCTTCTTCAATAAAAAATTTCATAAGTTTTTTATAGAATAAAATTTTATCTTTTTTTGATAGTTTTTTTAATACTAGACCTTTGCCGTGATAATATTCATAGGTAGTACCATTTTTAGAAAAATCATCTTTAACAACTTGAAAAGATCTTAAAATAGTGCTACGAGAAATATCTAAAATTTCTTTTTCCTTTTCTAAATTTAAAAACCCAGTAGAGATAAATTTAATAAATAAGTAGTCAATCTTTTCATCTGTAGTCAAAGTTGTAAAGTTTTCAAATAAAAATTTCAATTCATGAGGCATCAATTTTAAAAAATAGAAATTATCATTTTTTGAAATAATAGGTAAATTGATTGAAGCTAAAAAATCATTAAGCTGTGAAATTGTTTTAATGATAGAATTTTTTTCCACGTTTAAATACAGTTGCATATCTTCAATAGAAATCTCAGTTTGAGATAATACTTTTAAAATATTAGCAGCTGTTGTATTCATTTAATCACCCCCGACATTAATAGTTTATCATATATAGATATATATTAAAATAGAAGTGAATGAAAAAAATAGATATGATTATATACCACTTTTGCTTCTATAAAAAGAAAAAATGGAATATTTAATTTATAAATTATATATGATATTATTAGAGCATATAAGAAATTAATTAAATTTCAAAAAGGATTATAAACACGGAGGGGAATAAAGAAATGACAAAAGGTACTGTAAAATGGTTTAACAAAGAGAAAGGATTTGGATTTGTAACTTGTGAGGAAGGAAAAGATTACTTTGTACACTTTTCTGGAATTATAGGAGATGGATTCAGATTTTTAGAAGAGGGGCAAAATGTATCTTTCAGAGTTGAAAGTGGAGATAAAGGGCCTTTAGCAAAAGAAGTTCAAGCAAACTAATACCTAATCCTAATAATATATAAAGGACGGAGATGTTCCGTCTTTTTTATTTGTAATTGTTTTTGTATAGAGCATTTTGTAAAAAAAACATTGCATAAAATGGTAAAAATAGGATATAATTAGAGTACAAAATTATATGGCAAACTATGAGAAATCATAGGACGCAAAGCTATAGGGCCTGTAAAATGGTAGCCAGTTGCACTTATCTTTTAAATTGAGGGATAAGTGTTTTTTTTTTGAAAGAATAAGTTAAAAAAGGAAAAAGAGATAATGTCTATAATAGTATATATAGATAAAATCTATTAGGGGTGTTGTATTATGTGTAAAACAGAAATAAAAAAAGAGTTAGGGAAATATCATATTAATTACACGCATGAGAGGATTTTAAGAAGAATAAATGAGAACCCAGGAATAACTATGTGTGAATTAACTAAGGGATTGGATTTGTCAAAGGGATCAGTTTCGCTTTGTATAAAAAGATTAGAAGAAGAAAATTTGATTCAAAAATATGGAACGTTTGATGATAAAAGAGTTTTTAGACTTCATCCAACGAAAATAGGAAAAGATTTATGTAGTAAAATTAAATTAATACAAATATTAAAAATATAACCTCTGTGTAAGTTTTTTTACAGAGGTTATTTTTATTATATTGGTAAAGGATAATATTTAATAAAAGGATAGTTAGAATTTAAATTTAAATTTTCAAAAGTTATTACTAAAGAAACTTCTTCGTGTAAAAGATAAGTATCTAACTCATAATATTTAATAAAATGAGATATATGTATATTTTCTTTTAAAAGAAAAAGATTTTTAATAACAGGATGTAAAAATCTAGGAAGATCCCTAAAAACAACTATTGTATTTGTAACTTCTGAAAAAGTGTTTTTATTTAAATTTAAAAGATAAAGAAAAATAATATTTGAAAATTGAATATTAAAATAAGTTTTTCTTAATTCAAGAAATAGATGATAACATTCATTTTTTGCTTTAATATTTAAATTTAAACTAAGAAATGAAAGATCATACATTGATAAAAAAGAGCTTTCTTTACTTGCAATATGAATTCGATTACTAAATTTTTCAAAATAACTTTTTTGAAAACAGTTTATAGATATAAATTTAGAAAAGAGCTTTATAAGTCTCTGAGACTCTTTATCCAAAGATACATTTGTTTCTTTTAAAATTCCAGCACAAAATTTTAAAGTTAAAATAAAAACATTTATATTCTTTAAAGGAAATTTTCCCAAAGTTGAAGTTTTGAAAAAAGTATATGCTTTTTCAATATGTTTTAAAGAAAAAATATCGGAGAAATATTTTTTAAACTCTTCTAGAGATAGTGTAGAGATATCTTCAGAACAATTTTCATCTAAATATACTCTGTATATACTGCATAAAAGTTTTTTATTGTTAGCAAAGATATCCAAATCAAAAGCATAAAGAAAATAATCTATTTCATGAGTAGTTTTTTCAGATATTTTTTGTTGAAAAAAATTAAAATAATCTTCAGCCATTAAAAGTGGTAACTCTTCAAATTCAACTAAAAATTTAAAAAAATATGAAAGAAAGCAATTTTTAATATTATTAATATCTCCTAAAATACTAACCCCTTTACTAGGAATACTACAAATATTTAAATTATAAAATTCTAAGGATTTTTTTACAGAGATTAAATCAGCGCTTAATGTTCTTCTAGATATATTAAAAATAGAAGATAAGGTATTTAGATTTAAATTTATGTTTAAATCATAATGTCTTAGCAAAACTAAAATAATATAAAATATCCGATCTTCTTTAGCAAAAGTCTGTTGTTGCTTTAAAATTTTAAAAAGAGATTCATTATTTATAATCTCATTAACCATATTTTGTAATAAAATATTTTGTTTTTTATTTCCTATAAACTGATAAATTTGTTTTATATATAAAATAACATTTTGTTTATTCATTCTTAAGAAGTTACAAATAAAATCTATATTTTTATCAGGAATAAAATTTAATAATTTATATATTCTGATATGATTAGCATTAATATTTATTTTCATTTTATTATTCCCTTCTTTAATTAGATACTATTAATATAGTATATCATCTATATATAAAAAATTAAATCAAAAGGATACAATTTTTTATTTATAAGAAAAATTTTCAATAGCTTTATCAAAAATATAACCATAAATAGCTGAAAGAACTTGCATAGAATTAAAACTATTTACTACAATTGTTTTTGAATTTAAACTAGGTTCATCACTTAAAATCAAATCATATTTATTTTCATAATTCTCTGGATTTAATTTATAAAAAAAAGTTGGTTCTATATGAAAATTAAACTTTTTGTTATTATTGTATAAAGAATCTTTTAAATGATTATCATCTAAAATGATAACTTCATTAAAAAGTAATAAAATATTTTTTAATGAATCTTTATTATGTTCAATAATTATTTTTACAATGATTTGTATAATTGAGATTTTATCACAAAAAAATAGATTTAAGTTATATTTTTTTAAAATATTATCTAAGATATTTAATAAAGTTTTTTCTTTATTAGTTATAGTAGAACTTTTAACTTTAAAGATATGATTTTCATATTTAAAAATAGAAAAACAAATTTTTTTTAATAACATTTTTTCTAAAAATGGATTTAAATTATTTAAATTAAATTTTTCTTTTACCTCTTCAATAGTTTTAAAAGCTTTTTCTAAAGTACTTGGTTCAAAATTTATATAATGGGTTAACGATTTAAGACAGCTTCCCTCTTACCTTAAGCAAAATTTTGA
>ERZ772855.48-NODE-48-length-146954-cov-9.792864_pt1 | contig 146954 bp, 125 predicted proteins | sample MGYA00511900_ERZ772855 | MGnify/ENA primary metagenome ERZ772855 (study PRJEB29015, sample SAMEA2737701) | human gut metagenome | biome: human gut; feature: human-associated habitat; material: faeces | place: China | collected 2012 ... | reverse complement strand
GTGTCTTGGTCCGCTGCTTCTTCAATTCCGCAAGGGCATTTTCAGTACTTTCAATATGCAGGCTCATACAGTATGTGAAGCTTCCTGAGAATAATAGAATGTTTTCCCGGTTGAGGCTAGTTCAAAAATTTTGATGGTCTATAGGGTGGTAAATGACCAGATATGAACAAGATGGAATTTTATAATGAACGGCTTATATTGGTTGCATCGTATGTCCGACGGGAGATCGGACATTTCCGTAGCGGGAGCGCCTGCCGGGACACGGGCTGTGTTCCTGGTTTGCCGGAGGGGAATGGAAAAGGCTTTTTGAAGCCGGGAAGGAGAAGCAGCGCACCGGGAACCGTTTGTCTTTGAATGTTTTTATCTGTGGCCGGCAGAGAAAGAAAGAGCGGTTCCGGGAGAGGAGCGTACGAAGAAATTTGAAAAAACAAGCCCTGCCATGGAAGGCATGGCAGGGCGGAAAAGAGGGTGGCCTTTTGCGGGCAGAGGCATTAATAGTGGCCGCGGCGCGGGCCGGTCATCCACTTCCATGCGGTTTCCACAATGGCCCCGGCATCCTTGCACCTGGCTTCCCAGCCGAGGATTTCCTTGGCTTTCTTCGGATTGGCAATCAGGCGGGGCGGGTCGCCTTCACGGCGCGGGCCGTAGCGGACGGGAATTTTTTTGCCGGTGACTTTTTCAGCCGTTTCCAGGATTTCCCGGACGGAAAGTCCCAGGCCGGTTCCGAGGTTGAAGCATTCTGTGGCCCCGCCTTTCATCAGGTAGTCCACCGCTTTCAAGTGGGCGTCCGCCAGGTCGTTGACGTGGATGTAGTCGCGGATGCAGGTGCCGTCCGGGGTGTCGTAATCCGTTCCGAAGACTTCGATGTATTCCTTTTCCCCGGTGAGCGTGAGCAGGATGTTGGGGATAAGGTGGGTTTCCGGTTCGTGGTCTTCACCGATCAAGCCGTCCTCGCTGCAGCCTGAGGCATTAAAATAGCGCAGAAAAACGCTTTTGAGACCCCAGGCGCGGTCGCAGTCCCTGCAAACTTTTTCCAGCATGTACTTGGAACTCCCGTAAGGATTGATAGGATCCTGCTTTTCCGTTTCCGGGATAGGGATCTGGGTGGGAACGCCATACGTGGCGCAGGTGGAGGAGAAAACAAAGCGCTTGACGCCGGCGGCTTGCATGGCGCCCAGAAGGACGAGGGGCCTGGCGATGTTGTTCATGTAGTACTTGAGGGGGTTCTGGACGGATTCCCCCACATTGATGAAGGCGGCAAAGTGAATCACGGCGTCAAAGTTGCCCTTCATCAGGAGAGGATATACCACGGAGGCATCTCCCAAATCCCCTTTGACCAGTTTCACTTCCGGGTCCACGAGGGCTCCCGCGTGGCCGTACACCATGTTGTCCAGCACGGTCACGTCTGCGCCGGTTTTGACGAGCTGGCGCACCGTGTGGGAACCAATATATCCGGCTCCGCCGGTTACAAGTACTTTCATGATTTTATCAAATTTGCTGTTGAGCCGGTTTAACTTTTTCTCCGGCAAAGGCGTCCGGACATTTTGGAGCCTGCGGAACCTTCCGGTTCACGGCAGGCTGAATCCCTGTTCCAGACGCCTGTAAAAGTGACATGTTTTCCCCTTTTTGTCAATTTGCGATATATCTTGCCGCCGTCTCTCCGTTCTTTGCCTGCGGCGGTTGGAGCTTCTCCGTTTTCATGCCGGAAACTGCCCCGCTTTTTACTGGCTCCTGACAGGCATTTTTGCGAACATCACTCCATTATGAAACCGTCCGAGATCAGGAATGTTCTGGAAGACCATGAAGTGCGCCCCAGCAAGTCCCTGGGGCAGAATTTCCTGACGGATGAAAATGTGGCCCGCTGGATTGTGGAGCAGCTCGAAATCCGGCCGCAGGATTGCGTGGTGGAGGTAGGGCCTGGAACCGGCTCCCTGACGGAACATGCCGCCCCTCTTTGCCGCAAGCTGGTTCTGGTGGAATTTGATTCCCGTCTGGCGGAGTACCAGAAAGAGCGCTGGGCCGGTGATCCCCATGTGGAGGTTCACCATGCAGACGGCGCTTCCTGGGATCCGCGGGGGCTGTTTGCGGAGGCTCCTGTCAAATTCCTTGGCAATCTTCCCTATTCCGCGGGGGGAGCCATCCTCCAGAATTTCCTGTCCAGGCCCAGTGCTGTGGAACGTGCCGTGGTGATGCTTCAGAAGGAGTTTATCGACCGCATTCTGGCGACGCCGGATGATGATGCCTTCGGGCTGTTGTCCCTGCGCATCCAGAAAAACTGGATTCCCCGTGCCCTCAAAACCATTCCGCCGGAAGCGTTTCATCCCCGTCCGCGTATTGATTCCACCGTGATGCTGCTCACTCCCCGCCCTGCCCGTGAGCTGCCTCCATATGACGACCGCCTGATGGATGAACTGATGCGCAAGGCTTTTTCCCAGCGGCGCAAACAATTGAAAAAACAGCTCCCCGCTTCTCCTCCGTGGGAGGGCGTGGCTGCTTCCCTGGGGCTTTCCCCTTCCTCCAGGGCTGAGGAATTGAATTTGTCCCAGTGGGTGGAATTGGCGCGCGTTTATGATACCAATCCTCTCAAGGATGTGGCGCAGAGCGGAGATGAATTGTTTGACATCGTGGACGAACTCAATCAGGTGACGGGGCAGGGCACGCGTCGGGAAATACATGAAGGCAGCCTTCGTCATCGCGCCGTACATATGTTCCTGGTCAATAAGCATGGAGCTGTGCTTCTCCAGAAAAGGTCCCTGTGGAAAGACAGGCAGCCGGGCAAATGGGATTCCTCCGCAGCCGGGCATCTGGATGCCGGGGAAAGTTATGAGGAAGCTGTGGTGCGGGAGCTGAAGGAAGAACTGGGGGTGTCCGGCTGCGGGCTGCAGAAAATTGCGGATTTTGACGCCGGAGAAAATAACGGCTGGGAATTCATCTCCCTCTATGAAGGGCGGTATTCCGGGAAGGTTCGTTTTCCGGCGGCGGAGGTGGACAGCGTGCAGTGGTTCACGCCGGAGCAAATCCAGGCGTGGGTGGAACGCCGTCCGCAGGATTTCTCGCCTGCGTTCATTCCCTGCTGGAATGCATGGCTGGCCGCGAATAGAAAAAATCATTCTAAATCAAATACATATCATGATAAACCCTGATCAATTATCTCCGGAACAGATCCGGTCCATCCGGACCTGGGCGGAAGAAGGACTGGATTTAAACGCCATCCAGAAAAGGCTGCATGAGGACTTGAACATCAAGCTGACGTTCATGGATACAAGATTCCTTCTTCAGGATCTGGATATCCGCATCAGACAGCCGGAGCCGGAACCCGAAGCCGAGCAGCCCGGAGAGCTTCCCGGAACAATGCCTCCCCCTGCCTCCCTGCTGGGAAAAACCCAGGTAACTGTGGATGAAATAACGCCTCCCCACGCCCTGATGGCCGGCAAGGTTTTATTCAAGAGCGGCGCCCAGGGCGCATGGGATATTGACCGTACCGGCCGTATCAACTGGGACGCTACGCTTGGAGAACCTACGGCGGACGACCTGAGGGAATTTGAAACGGAACTGCAATCCGTCATTCGCAGCCGCATGGGAGCCATGTGAGGGAAACGGAAAATATTCCGCTTGAAATGGACTGGAAGCAGGAACTTGCCGGGTGGCGGTTATTTCCAATAAAAGCCCTGGCTGGAATGGGAAATGCCGCGTCCGCATGCCATTCGGGAGAGAATGTCTGCCCGGAAAAAATGCGCGTTCATTTGGTTCCATAGTAAAATAAAAGCAACAAAAGGACTATCATGGAAATACCGGAGGAAATGATTGAAACGCTGGTGCCTGCCGTTCGGGAGCAGCTGGAGTCGCCGGACACCGCTTATGTCAAAAACTGCCTGGAACGCCTGACGGGGCGGGAAAAACTGGGAGAACAGGAAGCTCTGGAACTGATGGCGCAGGCTCTGGCCATTACTATTAATGCGATGGTGGTGGGGGGCCGCTCCTTTGATTCGGAAAAGTACAAGGCGCTGTTGAAAGATCTCCCGGCTCTTCCGGATGAGGCTCCGTGATAAATCTCGACAATCTCCGGAATTGATTCATAATCCTTTCTTTCACTTGAAATTTTATGGCAAAAAAACCATTAGAAACAGGTGCTCCGGAAGCGTCCGCAGCTAAAAAAACGGCTGCTCGCAAGACGACGGCCAAAAAGACGGCCTCTACTACCAAAAAGGCCGCCGCAGTTGAAAAAAAAGCTGCTGCTGACGCCGCTTCCGTAGAAGTACCCAAAACCAAAATCAAAACGGTCAAGTCCGCCCCGAAAACTGCGGTGAAGACGAAAACCGCGAAAACAGCCAAAAAGGCGGCTGATGAAAAGGCCCCTGTCTCTGAAACGGTTGTTGCCCCTTCCGAGGCCCCGGCACCTTCCGCTCCCGTGGAAAAGGAGATGATGCCCGAAGCTCCCCAGAAGCCCCAGGCTGCCGCTCCGGTCAAGGTCAAGCGGGAATCGTTCCGCCCCAATCGCAATGCGGAACAGCAGGAGCGCCATGAACAGCATGGCGGAGATGTCTTTGCCCAGCCGGAAACGGTGGGCGGTGCCTCCGAAGGGCCCTTTAACAAGCGCAAGCGCCGCCGCCGCAATAAGAAAGGCGGCGGTTCCGAAGACCGCCAGCCCATGCAGGATGCCGCTTCTCTCAAGCAGTTGGATTGTAAGAAGGTGGCTTCCCGAGCCTGGAAAATGTTCCTGGCGGAAGTGTCTGAAGAAGGCCTTGCCCTGATGGACGACCAGACGGCGCGTGAGGCGGCCCGCCGCGCTTTCCGCTGTGCGGAATTCTTCATGATGGAGGAAGCGCGCCGCAAGCATGCCCAGAAAGCAGCTCTCCAGCAGCAGGAGAAAACTTCTTCTCCGGAAGAGGAACGGGATTCCGAAGAGGATTCCGGCGAAGAATAATTCCTGTCTGTGTTGATGTTTTTGCCCTGCGGCGGATGCCGCAGGGCGTTTTTGTATCCTCCGGGCTTATTTTCCGGAGTTTGAATGGCCGTGTTTTATCCGGTGTATTGGGAAGCAGCATGCGTCACCCTTTGCCACCTGGGGGCAAAAAGCAGCCTTTTCTCCAACCAGGGCACTTTTTGAGAATGGGAGAGCGTTGGAGACGCCTGTATGAAAGCGGACTTTATTTCGTGCCTTTCCCCGTTCTTGTTCCTTCTAAACCTTTTTGCCTCTCCATTTCCCGCTCTTGAGGTACCACCATGCCAGGATGATCAGGGTAACGCCGTAAACGTGTTCGGAAAACCAGCAGAGAGCCACATCCGGCTTGAGCCTGATGATGCCGTAATAAATGACGGCCGTGTAAACGGCCAGGGAAATCATTTCCATGATGAATCCCGCCTTGGTATTGCCTGTGCCGGATACGGCATTGAACAGGATGAATGACGGAGCCATGATCAGTGTGGAAGAAGCCATCACATACACGGAATTGACGCTGGCGGCAATCAGGGACGGGCTATCCGTGAAGGCACGGAGGACGGGCTCCGGAAACAGGCACAATATGATGAGCAGGGGGATCAGGATGGCGTATGTCAGTTTGAGGGTCATGCCGCAGGTTTTGAACAGGCAGCGCTGTTCTCCCGCTCCAATCTGGTTGCTGATGAGAGCTCCTGCCGTGGTGGCAAAAGCGCTGATCACCATGATCAGCAGGGCGGAAATATTGCGCACGATGTTGGTAACGGCCAGCGGGCGTTCCCCCAAATGTTCAATCGCCAGGAAAAAAATAAACCAGATGGAGACGGAAATAAAAGATTGCACCATGGTCCATCCGGAAATGGACAGCATTCCCTTCAGCAGATGGGGGCGGAGTGTGAATGCCCGGCGGAAACCGTACTTCCGTTTGTCCGCCGTCATGCTTGTGTAGATGATGAAAAAGAGAAGGGAGACTGCTTCCGATACGCTGGAGGCAATGGCCGCCCCTGCTATGCCCGCGGCGGGAAAGCCGCCTTTCCCAAAAATGAGGCAGTAATTTAACGCGACATTGCTCAGGAGCATGACAATGGAATTGACCGTCAGAATCTTCGTCTGGGTAATCCCCACGTAATAGGCTCGGAACATGACGCAGAGGAAGGAGAAAAAAATACCGTAGGTGCGCCAGTGCAGGTAATCCACTGTGGCCCCGTACACCTGTGGGGATTCAATGATGTCCCGCAGGATGATGGGGGAAAAATATTGGGATGCGGCAAAAAGAGCTACCGCCAGGACCAGCATGAAATAACAGCCCTGAACCATGGTGGGGGCAATCCTGTTGTAACGGCGTTCCCCGTTGCGGCGCGCAATGATGATTTGTGCGCCAAAGCCGAAGCCGAATGCCAGCATGAACATGGCCATGTAATACACGCCGCCCAGAGCGCATGCTCCCAGCGCCACGTCTCCCACGCGCCCCAGGAAGACGGCATCCGTCAGGCCGATCATATGCTCAATGATCAGGCTGATCATGAGGGGGTATGACATGAGCCATATCTTTTGATAGGAAGTAAAAGAAGGATTATTCATAGCGGGGGCAGCCTGCGGGCATGATCCGCCAAGGGCAGGCGCTAAAGGCCAAATATTTTTGAATTAAAATGTTTTCTTGCAAGAAAGAAATGCGTTTGCTTCCGCACATGTCATGAAAATGGGGGTAATGCCCCGGGTCAGCTGAGCGGCAGTCTGGTTTCCGGATACCGCAGGGGGGATTTGGTTGGTTGTTTCATGAAGGCCAGCACGAAAGCCACCATGCCCACACGGCCCACAATCATGTTGAACACGATGATCCATTTGCCGGCATCACTGAGTTCCGGAGTGACGTTCCATGAAAAGCCTACCGTGGCGAAAGAGCTGACTACTTCGAAAAACAGGCGTTCCAGACTCAACCGCGGTTCTGCAAAACACATGACCGTAGTCATCATACCTACCCAGGCTCCGGCCAGGATGACGGTGATGACGGCCCGTTCCACCACATTGCGGGCAATCCGGCGCTTGTGCATGACCACGTCTTTCTTGCCCTGTAAAATGCGCGCCACCTCCCCGCAGGAAACGGCAAATGCGGTGGTATGGACCCCTCCCGTGGTGGAACCGGGATTGCCTCCGATGAACATGAGAGCTCCCAGAAACAGGGCGTATGGAGCGCTGTTGAGCGCCATGTCCGAAATGTTGAATCCTGCTGTGCGGGCCGTTGCATTGAACAGGCTCTCCCACAAAATCCAGTACCACGGATCGGCAGACGTAAACAGGCTGCCGTCAATTATTTTAATCAGGAACAGGATCAGCCCGCCGCCAAGCACCAGAGCGGCGGTCATGCGTACGACCAGCCAGCTGTATGTGGACCAGTGGCGGCTGACGGTGTTCCGGGCATCCCAGCCCAGTGCGACTCTGGCCCGGCGGACGATTTCCAGATACATGGCGAATCCTAGGCTGCCGCAAAGCACCATGACCATGATGGTAATCTGGCCGCCCATATTGTAGGCTACGCCCGGTGTGGCCAGGTTATCCGCAAACAGGCTGAATCCCGCATTGCAGAAACCGGAAACGGAATGGAAGACGGCGTACCACCAGAGCGTGTCTCCCTCCAGCCCCGGAACATGTCTCCAGGAAAAATAGAGGCCTATGGCGCCCAGCGCTTCCACTCCGAACGTGACGGCAATAATATTCTTGATGAACCGGTCTACCTGGGCAATGCCTTCTTCATCCAGCAGGTTGCTGATGGTTACCTTGGAACGCAGGCTCAACCCCTGGCCAACCATCAGGGAGACGAAATAAGTGAACGTCATGATGCCGAAAGCTCCCACTTGGAAAAGCACCAGCAAAATGGTCTGTCCGTAATTGGTGAAGTGTTCATGAACATTCAGGGGGACCAGCCCCGTGACGCAGACGGCGCTGGTGCTGATGAAATAGGCGTCCGTGGCGGAAAGGACGATGCCGTCCTTGGTAGCTCCCGGCGACATGAGAAGAGTTCCTCCCAGCGCAATGAAGGCAATCAGGGTAAGCAGGAAAAGAAGGGCGGGACGAATGCGCGGGAGGTGGAAGCCCCTGTTCCGGCGGGCGATGCGGAAAAAATATTCCTTGAGGTTCAGCAGAGGGGCAGCTCCGTAGCAGAGGCAGAGCGCGCGGAAAATGTTCTGAAGCTCTATTTTGGAGATAAAGGTGGAATGGAAAAAGTCGCCTGCCAGCATGACCAGAATCACCAGCCCCAGCCCCAGTTCTACCCACCGGGGGTTGCGAATAGCCCTGGCAAGCCATTTTTCCCGCAAAATGCCGATGACGCCCGTGAGCTGGCCCAGCACCAGGAAGGAGAGAATTTCGCGGAAATAGCGCAGGGAAAGCTGGTCTTCATGAATTTCCCCGAAGCCGTTCCACCACAGCAGCCACATCAATGCGGCCAGTGTGCACAGGCCGAACCCCATTTCCATGACCTCAAAACGGTTCAATAGCGGTTTTTCATTCGTCTCATTCACAAGCCTGCAATGGTGATGCCTCTGATGCTGGGGGGAGACTACTGCATACGGAAAGATTTGAGAAGCCCTTATATCGTTTCCAGGCGGCCCCGGCTGGAGGCAGGAAGGCGCCTTGGAAAAAAATTTTTTCATGTGAAGGAAAATAGTTGCCAATCCGGCGCCGCCGTGCATAATAAGCCCCGTTCTTACCAAACCATGTGCGCTCGTGGCGGAATTGGTAGACGCGCTAGATTCAGGTTCTAGTGGAGGCAACTCTGTGAAGGTTCGAGTCCTTTCGGGCGCACCATATAACCCCTTTTAAGTTAACAGCTTGGAAGGGGTTACTTGTTTTTAGGAGAGAGAAGCCAAAAATCTTATTTTTTGACGAACTGGGGGACATTCAGGGGACATCCTTGTTATCGAAAAGCATTGTAAAATAAGAAGAAAATGCTCTTTCTTCTAGATGGAAGTCTACACTAATGTAGCCCTCTCGAACACATGACATACCCCGGGTATCCATGTGGCTTGGACACTCGGGAACCAACATGACGGAAAAGCACTACCGGGAAGGTGTTCGTGCAATTGAAGGCGAAGCATGGTTCAATGTATTGCCGGAAGAAACAAGTCATTAACTTGTTGTTCTTGTTGACCTTCATCTTCAGATGTAGTAATTGATTTCAGTTGTCCGTCAGTCGCCATTGAGCGCAGGACTCCTTGACGCTCTCAAGCGTTTTATTGGGTTTTCTATAAACCCGGGACGTACAAGGAATGGTGGTCTAGCTCCTCATACCCGTTCCTTGAGTTCCACCCCCAGCGAGTTCGCCGGGGTTTCACGACAGGGGCATTTCTCATATTACTTAATAAGGTTAATAGTCCTGCGTTCTTGATGAAGGCAGGCACTCCGGCATAGCCGGGAGAGAGACTCACTGAGTCTCATTTCACTTGAACGGGAGATCCAAACGAGATCCCTCATTATTTTACCCCCTTCAGTATCAAGAGCGCCTGAAGGCTCCATTTTTTAGCCCGGAAGCTGGCTCCAGCTTCATGCAATTACAATGCAAATTCGACACACCAAATCATCTCGTTTCATCCTTGAAAGGCAGCACAACCCAATACATGTTATAGACGGAAAAGGGGAGAAACTATTCCCGGCCTGTCAGGCTAGCCCTGAACTAGTGGAACGCATCATCCAACTGGCTTCGACCGGGATAACGGTACAGGGAATTCAGTCCCTCCCCTACATCGTTATCGACAGGCTCAGCTTCACCTACTCTTTCATCCTTCCTGTCAAACGGGAAGAATTCCAGCACTGCCTGAGTTCACATAGCGGAGATAAACGTAAATTGGTCCGTCATTTGGCTGCCCTACTGTCAGGCAATTCAAGAACAGATACGCCTAGTCTGCTTAATGGATCATGGAAACAACTGCATGATGACGATGCCGTTTTTGACGAGCATCAAAATATAACAGCAAGGCAAACAGCCTGCTCCATCAACCATCACAAAAAGAAGAGGAAAATACTGGCAGAAAAAAGGTTTCCGATCCCATTTCAGAACGTAACCGGAAACCTTTTTGTCGGTGAACTGCCTGTACAGCTACACTTGCCAGGAAAAGGTGACACCAAGGCATATCATAAAATTTCAATTGAACAGCAAAAGGATTCGGGAGATGTATTTCTCAAGTATACAGTTTACTTTTCCGGAAACCCCCAGCGGGCATTGAGACACTATCCTTTTCTGAGCAAAGAGTCCCTGACACCGCAAGAATGCGTTCGTAGCTTTTTTCAAGCCTATCATGCCAAGGAAGAAACAGACAACTACCTTGATAACGACCAGACATCACAACAAGCGGTCTTAAATGCCCTGACCAATACTTTGCAGGCGTTCCTTGCTTTGCACTATGCAGATCTTAGAAGAGCCATCCATAAAGTCGATAACCTGATGGAGTCCATCGATATGCCTGAGGACTGGATCGATTGTCCTTCTACAGCAACTATACGGAGTCTGGAAGTAGATTGGCACTTCCGGGTAAAATCAGCTACATGGTTTGTCCATCAGTTGGGATTGAATATCCGTCCTGAGATCAGAGAGGAGAGATTCAAATTCTCAGATTTCGAAGAAGACAGAAAAGATGATACTAAATATTCATCTGAATACTTTCATGATGGATTTAATTGTCGTCCTCGCAAAGGAGTTGAGATCTCGGGATATGTAAAAATCTCAACCTTGGCCCGCTTGGAAGTGCGCCTAAAACACCATGATGGAGTAAGCTCTGATGATGGGGATGTACGGATTCCTGAAGTGAATTCAAGCGTATATGCTTCTTCCTATCATGATCTGTTGAATAAAATCCTGAGAGGTATTCTGGTAGCGCATGATCGTATCTCAATGTATCTGCCTGCAACGAACCGTGGGTATGAGTACACAGATGCCAAGTATAGAACGGAGCAAAGTGAACAGTGGACGAAAGAGTTCCTGCAATACGCAATAGCGAACAACGCAATATTTGAAGGCGTGGAAATTATAACCTGCGTTCGAGCTGGATTCATTCCAACATCAAAAATACTGAGTCCGGAGGCTTTGAAGTTTATCCGATCACAACCTGTCTCAGGAGAAAGAGGCAAGAGGAAAATCCCTGCCTTCTTCAAACAAAAGGGCAAGAATGACAAGGGAAGTATACTGCGATTTTATCCAGTGATCCCTGAACAATAATTCCATACTCTTCCGGAAGGCTATGCCTTCCTGGGCAGCAGCGAGCATGCGCCTCAATGGTTCAATGCGCCGATACGGATCACATAGCCACAGCCGAGCGAAGCGAAGGCTGTGGCAGGTGGGCGCAAGGAGCAAGGCGAAGCCGGTTGAACCGATGGAGAGGCGGCTCGCTGCGCCTGAATAGGCTGGATTCACAAACTCAATAGAAGCCTCATAATCCAAAATATGATTCATATATAATGCATATTTCTTGTTTTTGCTTACTATATGATACATATTTCTTTCATGAAAACCACATCCCCATTACCGGGGCCAGTGAGAGCGGCGCTCAAGAAATTGGGGGCGGACATCAGCGATGCCCGTAAGAGGAGGCGTATCCCTACGACACTGATGGCTGAACGGGCATTCATTTCTCGTTCAACACTGGGGCGTGTCGAGAAGGGTGACCCCGGCGTATCCTTGGGCAACTATGCCGCCGTCCTGTTCGTACTGGGGCTGACCGATAGGTTCAAAAACCTCGTCGATGCCAATAATGACCCCGTGGGCCGAGCTCTTGAAGAAGAACGCTTGCCCAAACGTATCCACCTTCCCAAGAACCCATGAGTGATACTCCCATCGACGTCTTCATTGACCTGCCTTCCTCCCCGGGGCCTGTACAAGCAGGCAGGCTATGGTCTCACTTTCATCACGTCCATGTAACACACTCGCAAATAGCTAAAAAATTGATATGCCACCATCGTGGGATTGTCATTTCTGACAATCCCACGATGGCTATTGATTATGCAAAAGCCGGAGTTGGCATTCCGGCCGGGGCAGGCGCTTCTTCAACATGAGGTTGCACCGGGGGCGCGGCAGGCACTTCGACAAGAGGTTGCACCGGGGTATCGGTAACTGCCTCTTCAGCAGTTACAGCAACTGCTTCTGACTTTGCCGCAGCGACTTTCTCGCTGATGCGCTCTCTGTAAGCCACCGCACGCTGTTTGGCTCCTTTCACGAGGCCCCAGGAAGACTTGATGCCTTTGTAGACACCGCCCTCCATCTTATGGCCTACATGACGTGCGATCTCGCACGCTGTAAGAGACACCACAGCAGCAGTGATAATGCCGACTTCGACAACATTCGTGATGCTGTCCGTAACGGGATATTCGGATTTCGTATTCATGATCATGGATAAATGGTTCGAGTATAATTACTCTCATCAAGTATACATAGCGTGAATACGCCTGTAATTTCAGGAAATCAGTGAGGGAAGGCAGCACTCATGGTGTTCCGGGAAGCCTGCTTGGCCTGGCAGTCTCCTTCGTTTTCCCGCTTCTGCCGGATCAGCTCTGCGGAGGTAGGCGTGCTCATCACCCGGACGGGTTTGCCTGCGGGACGGTCCGAGAGTTTCAGTCCGTCCGTTGCCTTTTGCAGGATTGCGGCGATCTTCATCATGCGTACCTCATTCATGAGCTGATTGTACGATGAGTTGGGAGTGGAGGCAATCCCGGCCTGTTTGGCGAGTGCCGGGGCAGGAGGAACGGGTGGCTGTGGAACCTGCGGCTGTGGAACCTGCGGGGCTTGGACGGGAGGCTGTGGTTGTATTTGCGGAGCTTGCACAGGTTGTGCTTGCTGTGGAAGAAGAGGAGGTCTTACGGATGGGCCTTGTCGAACTAGCTGCTTGAGCACATTGGTGTCATCGGTAAATTTCATCATCTCCCGGGGAGCCTGCAATTCCCTCTGCTCAACAGGAACAGGAGGAATTTGTCTCTTGCCGTCCTGATACTCTTTGAGTTCCCTCTGGTAGTCCTGTTCCCGTTGACGTTTGGATTGCTCTCGAACCTGACCCATTGAGTCTGCCTGCTGAGGCGATACATAACGCTGTCGCTTCTGCCACTCGTCCTCCGGGCCAAATACTCCCAGCATGCGGTAATACTTGTTGAAATCATCCGCATTCTGAAGGCGATACGCATAAGTCGCTGTAGCATCCCTCTGGGCCATCAACATGGCTTTTGTCCACTCCTGTGGGCGTTGGTCATAAGATCCTCGCATTCCTGGAACGGTGGGTTCGCCGCCTGCTCTTGCTTTGTCTACAAGCTTGTCTGCGGGTTCCCCGGGGAGCTTGTCTGTCGGTCCGAACTGATCAGGAGTAGTTGCTTTAGGTAAATTCCCATAGAATGATGTAGGAGATGCAGCATGAGTCCCCTCCTCGAAAAGAACATTTGCCGGGTACTCTGAGCCCGGTCGGGGCCATGTCGCCGCCCCTCCGTAATAAAGAGCCCTGTTGCGATCTGGTTCCTGCCACACTCCTGCTTTCCTGTTTAGCACACGATCCATAGGAGGCTCTACCTGAACGCCCGGTCTTGGGAACGGAGAGTATTCCGGTAATCGTGACATATAAATTCTGTCCTTTCCCTGCGTATAATTTTCTCTATCTACTCTCGGAGAAGCAACAATAGGCACGTTCCTCCGGGGATCAGCTGCGGGCATGTCAGGTATCTCGTTAGCTCCAAACGGTCTTCCTATCTTCTGCCTCCATGTGCTTCGATCCACCCCGTCAGGGTTCAGTATGACCGGGTGATTGAGTGTTTCTCCTGTGTAATTAGACAAACTTGGATTTGCTTGCTGCGCTCTTGCCTTGGCAGCTTGTTCAAGAGCTGGTTGCATCATCTGTGGCGTATTTTTGAATACATTCTCCAAGGTTGCCTTGCCATCATAATAGGGTTGTCCGTTCTTGTCCTTGCCAATCACCATATATGGCCTGGATGGTTTTGGCGTCTTGAACGCTTCATCCGCAGTCAGTACATTCCTGAACTCTCCGTTAGGTCCCCGGTATGGATTAGGTGGAATAGGTGAAGGTTTCATGTCCCTCTGCCATGGGAACGTAGACATAAACTTGTCGTACCCGGAACCATGAATTGTCGAAGCCCCTTTAGTGAGTTGCTGCCAGTAGGAAGGTCTCATGCCGATATTTTACGAACCAGGTAAAAGAAAATCAACACTCCCGATACAGCGCACTGTACCGGGAGTGTTGGGCTATTAGTATCCGATAGCTTGCAGATATTCCTTTGTATTTTCCGAATCCAGAATCTCTTTGATAAACTTTTCCTCATCCGTTCGAGGAGAAGGAAAGTCCTCCGGGTGCCTGGTCCTTTGGTCTTTGAGTCTGTCTGCTAGACTCTCAACCACAGGAAGACAACTCGGTTTCGGTGGAGGAAACACAATCGAGGAGTAACATCTACAAGGACTAGGTTCTACAACAAGGGCATAGAGCATAGATGGAACTAATAGAATACTTAGTGCCCACACTGTGATCTTTGCACTCCGGGGCCAAGGTTGTTTGGTTGATTTGTCTTTCATAATAAGAATCTCCTTTCTCAAGTGTATATAGCGCCCGGGAGGGCGGTATTTCAGGATATAGCGATATTGCCGTAAAATAGCAATATAGATTCGTGGAAATGAGATAAGTGCGACACGCATGGGCAACAAAAAGCCCCAGGAACTCCTGTGATGCAAGCCTGACTTTATGCCCTAGCCTGGTAAAACCTACGCAACATATCTATCATAACCTTCCTGGCTTTTTCGTCCACAGGAGCAATGAAAAAATCCCAGGCAGTCAGACATAAAGCATCATTATCGCACGGAAACACCAGGCAGTTGTCCGTCCGTACGTCTGCTATATAGAATAGATTGTCAAATAGATACAAGGCGCCGCCACCTCCCACGGGACCACATGGCGGGGCTACAACCAATTCAAAACCAATCCGATCCAGACAATCCTTCATTTCACGTTCAGATGGTGCCCGTCCTGTGACTTCCTCCTGCCGGGTAACGATGGCGTAACGGAAAGGCGCCTCCTCTGCAAGACCAAGAATCGCCGTTTTCGTCTTAAAAAAGAAATCCTGCCACGCCAGTCTAAACAAGTATTCAGATATTGTAGCCGGGAGAATCTGTTTTGTCTCTACGTCGTACGTAAGTCCTGACTTGGTCCAGCGTGTACGCTTCAGATAATATCCATCATGCTTTACTACTTCATGTTCGTGCCCGCCTTCACCTGTGAAGCCGCCAAACGACGAATCCCGGCAGTTTCCTCGGCGCTCAGCCCAATCCTTGAAGACGGCCCATTCAACAGAACCTCTCTGATCATCATCGAGGTCTTGAAGTTGATCAAACTCTCCGTAGAGCTCAAAGAAGGAGCAAACTGCATCTGGCGCGTCCGGGTACGAATAGCCCTGAGAACCCGGGCCATCCGGTCTCTGTCCTCTTTGTCTATCTTGTCGGAAATGCGTACCATTGCTCACCTGCTTCCGATCTCATCATGCCACAGCGCCTCCTCCTTGTCTATCGGAAAGCATCCTCATTCTGACATGAATTTTCCTTACCAGCCAAGGCAGTTTTGCAGTCACGCCTGTCCCACAAGCATCCGGAACAATCTTCCTGAACCCCGGCTCCATACCCGCCGGGAGCATTGGTAGTCTTCAGAAACCAGAAATTGCCCGGCCCGCAGGATCTACGGGCCGGGCTGTTTAGTATCATGAAGCCACCAGAGTATATGGACACTGGAAGTTATTCTTCGTCGTCAACGACGGTGATACCTGGAGCGTTTCCTCCCGGAACCGGAGCATCCGGCGGGAACCCCGCCACAGCCTTCGGAGTCGCTGCCTTCGGTGCCGGGCCCGGAGGAAGATCCGGTTCTTCCTCCTGGATGCCGGCAAGAGCCTCGTCTTCCGTCGGGTTGCGATATTCCTTGAGCAGGTCACGCATGATCTTCACGCGGTAAGCGCGAGGCATTCCGAGGATGTTCGTATTGCCCACCGTGATGATGCAGCCGTGTTTGGCGACAAAACGGATCTCCTGCGCGTACGTGGGCTCGTCTGCGACTTGCGCCGGGAAAGCGGCGAAGAACTGGCGGTTCTGCGGGTTGCTGATGTCCGTCCATACGTAGGACTTGCGTTGAGCGGCCAGGTAGCACAGAGCCCCGATAGTCTCGTCCTCTGCGGCGCCTTCCGGGAGTTCGATGAGCTTGGCGTTCCTGTGGACCATATCGAGGATTCCCCTGCGCATGGCATAGAACATGCCTGCGAAGTGGCCTTTCATGGAATTATGCGAGATCCACTCGGCTCCCTTCGAGATCGCGTCAAGCAATGGCCCGGAGCGCAGGATCAGCGTATCCGGGTCCATCTTGATGACGACGCCGTTTGTATTGCCGTCGTCGTCACAGGCATTGACCATGCACTGCAATTCGCCGCGAATACACTCGGCGCCGTTGAGATTGACCCCACGGTCAAACGAAGTCTGGTGGTAATGCACCCCGGCCATCTCTTCGAGCGCATCGGCGAGCTTCCCGGGAATGGGGTCGCTCTTGTCGTCGAAAAGGTGAATGTTGGCGAGAGGAAGCGTAGTACGTGCCTGCTCGATGGTGAGAGGGAGAATCTCCTCTTCGCCCCTGTAGCAGAAAATGACGATTGCCCAAAGATGATTTTCGTCGAGTCTTGATGATAGTCTCAGGCTGTGAAACATTCCTGAGGTGCACCGTGAGCGAAGCGAATGGTGCACCTCAGGACGGTTATACCGTCCGAGGGAATGTGTCACAGTCTGAGAATGCCATCAATAAAGGGCATATTTCGAGAATTTTCACTATGAACTAAAAAACAGCTCTCCTTCATGATGAAGAAGAGCTGCTGAATGTCGGCCTTATCCGTCCCTGGCTTCCAGCGTCCTGACGATTGCCTCGGCTCCTCGCTTGTACACGGTCACGGCCAACAGCTCTCCGTCGCAGAAGACAGCCCAAAAGCGGGTGCCCTTGTACTTTTCAATCGTCAGCATCAGGCCAGTCCTCTTTTCCGGGGTGATGGCGGGACTCGAGCAGATGTCTCAGTACGGCCCCGATATTGGATTCATACATGTCCCGTGTGTGCTTGTTGCAGGCGACGGCGTACAGGCACCGGGCATCAAGGATGTCGATGCCTTCACCACAGAGCCGGATGCAGCTTTCCAGTGTATCCAGCTCCGTCTCCGAAATCGGTGAAACCAACAGAATGCTTTCGTTTTCGTCCAGAGACTTCTGCTGTTCTTCCGTCAGTTCCGGGAGGTTCACCAGAGCCGTCATGGACGGGCCGTGAATCGTCAGCTTGCTCAACCCCAGCGAAGGATCGTTCTGATGACTGCTGTAAAGCGACACCGCCTTCTCGATCCGGGCCAGTAGATCCTCGTCCAATTCCAGATACACATACGGAGCATCCGTATCGTATCCGCTCGTGGAGCGCAGTTGCGCGATGATGGGCATCGTCTTCATGTTTCGTTCTCTTCCTTTCCTGTCGGAGTTACTTGCGAAAGAAGGCGATGACGCCCATGATCAACAGCACGGCGAGCAGGTACGGAGCCACGGCCACCAGAGCCGACAGGATGCCGACGACAATCGGTCCCAGCAGACACAGCAGTACGAGCGCCACCAGGGCGATCATGATGCCTTTCATGTTCATGGCCGTGCCTCATGCGTTAACCCTTGTTCGGGATGATCGGCGAACCGGAGCGGCAGCGGACGCCCATTGCTTGAGCGCCTGCCGTCCGGCATAGGTAATCAGCCAGCAGTCGGGACGAAGCAGGAATTCCTCTTCCTTCGTACGGATGATGAACTCCCGCCCAGCCAGATCACGGACGGCGTGTCTGACGCTCTCCTGTTCGATGCCATGGCATTCCGCCATGATTTCCTCGTCACTGCGTTCAAAGTCGCCGTGAAGGTACAGGAGAATAGACAGTTCCAGTCCGGTCAGGGAGGGTGTTCGCCCCATACGTTTCACTCTGAAGTGATGTTTTCTTCTCATGATCATCTCGGGTCAGTTGTTCAGGGTGTAGCTGTCGGCCAGATCCCAGAGTTCCCGGTTCAGGCGTGTGTTTCCGTCAATACCGTTGAGAGCCCGCAGGGAACGGCGGCGATAAGCACCTTCCTTCTGTGGCTTCAAGGGAACGCCTCCCCGGATCAGATTTTCCTGAACCCGGTTGAAGCACTGCCAGACGGTAGCCGGGCCTCCCGCCGTAAAGCCGATGTCGTTCCAGCGCCGGGGCGACAGAAGGGCTTCAGGACGTATCCTGTCTTCGTAGTCGTCTCCCAGGCGCAGCCGGGCCGCTTCATGAACAAAGTTCACCTGTCGCCTGTAGGGGAGTTCCACTCCCTGCATGCGGCGAATGTCGTCCATGATACGGGGCGTTTCGGAGGCCAACCGGAGACTGGCGGCAATCACATCCTCCCCGGTATGGCCCATGTGGCGGATGTTGATGGCGGCGATGTGTGCCCCGACAATCAGGCCGTTGGTGCAGACCAGCCGGAAGACCCCGGCCATGAGCTGGTAGGAACAGCTGCCGTTGTGGCTGTTGATCATGACCACTTCGATGCGCTGGTCACGGTTGTATTCCAGCACGTCCCGGTGAGCGAAGCGAATCAGGTGCTTGCGGGTGGGGGTACCGTCAGGTTTCCGGGTACGTTGTTCCTGAGCTCCGACGACGAGGAACCCGGCTTCTTCCATCTGGTCGAGCAGGGAGTCGGAAGAGACGAAGCGATATTTCTTCGAACGGCTGTCGTCCTCGCGGTCGGCAAAGACGGAGGGTGCGACACGCCGGACCTGGTTTCTGTCCAGCGGGCTGTTGTCTCGGTTGCGATAGAGTTCGCGTGTGGATGTGTGAGTATTCATATTCATTGATGATTGGTTTGTTGCAACAAAAAGCCCGCCTCCCGGAACAAAGCCGGGAGGCGGGCACTGGCAGGAGGCAGAGAAGCTGCTTCCTCAATGATATATGACGTGAGAAGAGGGGGATTTTCAGATGAATGGCTCCATCCGAACGACAGGCTTATTCAATCGTATAGTTTTTTTGTGATAATGGTCATACATCTCATTCTATTTCCTCTTGCTCGGAATTAGGACTAGGCAAAAAGGAATATTCCTATAAATTAATCGCAGAAATTATGGCCAAAAATTCTTCCATTGAATGGACTCATCATACTTTCAATCCGTGGTGGGGTTGTACAAAAGTATCTCCTGCCTGTGCCAATTGTTACGCTGAAACTTGGGCCAAACGTGTCGGGTGTGATATTTGGGGGGCTAATGCCAAAAGACGGTTTTTCGGAGATAAACACTGGCATGAACCTGTCTTATGGGATAAAGCATCGAAAGTAAAAGGCATCAGACATCGAGTCTTTTGCGCTTCGATGTCTGATATTTTCGAACCCCGTTCTGAACTTTCGCCTTGGCGTGATAAATTATGGGAACTAATCCTAAAAACGCCTAATCTTGATTGGTTGTTGCTAACCAAGCATCCCGATCAAATCCAATATTTCTGTCCTTGGGTAAATAATTGGCCAGATAATGTGTGGCTAGGTACTACCGTAGAAAATCAAGAATACGCCAATAAACGTATTCCACATCTATTACAACATTCAGCTAAAATACGTTTCTTAAGTTGTGAGCCTCTTCTAGGGCCCTTGGATATTACTCCATGGCAAAACGGCATTGATTGGGTTATTACAGGTGGTGAAAGTGGGCCAAAGGCACGTCCTATGCACCCGGATTGGGTCAGAAAACTTCGTGACCAATGCCAAGTTGCTGATATTCCGTTCCATTTCAAACAATGGGGACATTGGGCTCCTGAAGAAACTCTCACCGATATTCAAAAACGTCATACCGTGGAGTTACTTGGGCAGAGGATGGTAGGTCTTGGTAAAAAACGCGCAGGGAGAGAGCTAGATGGAGATGAATGGAATGGTTTTCCATATCGGAGTATTGTCACATGTTAATTATTTATATAAGTCATGAATAATAACGACTCCTTTAATTGGAAAAATGGGTGTCCTGTTTTAGAAAAGCATAGTCAAAAGAAACTAGATTTACTTCATGGGTATCTTGTTTCATATCTCACTATATTACTCAAAAATATTCGAGGGAAACAAGAACAGGAAGTTACTTTCATTGACGGTTTTGCTGGGGGTGGTTTGTATAAAGGCGGAGAGCTAGGCTCTCCGTTTGTTTTTTTAAATGCCGTAAAAGAAGCCAATGCTATAATTAATCAGAAACGAAAAAGCAGTCTGACCATAAAACCAACATACTATTTTATAGAAAAAAATAAAGATCACTATAATCTTCTAAAAGAAAATTTGGCTAAATATGGATATACTGGTCTCGAAATTAAAATTAGAAATTCAAGTTTTTCCCAAAGTATTGATGAAATTATTTCTGACATCAATCGCCGTCATCCACGAGGAGGTAATAGAACTATCTTTTTTCTAGACCAATGTGGTTATAGTCGAGTTCCTGCTACATTAATAAAAAGCATACATAATCGGTTGTATCGACGCGCCGAATTTATCATTAATTTTTCAAGTACATGGCTTGCTGATTTTTTCTCGGAAAAAAACAAATTACCTTTTGAAAAGCGTCTCCAATCAATTGGTATTGAGCCTTATGTAAATATCGATGAATTTCTCGCATTGTGCAAGACGACTAAAGACTGGCGTTATCCTGTAGAAGCCCGCATAGCAACGGCATACCATTATGCTACAGGTATTAAATATTTTTCTCCCTTTTACATCATGCCGGAAAATAATCACCGTGGTTATTTGCTCATACATTTAGCTGATAGTAGTCGAGCACGCTATGCAATGGTTGGAGAACATTGGAAAGAACAGAACGGTTCTCGGCATTTTGGCAATTGCGGACTTGATATCTTTGCATATAGACCTCAAGCTGATGCAGATTTATACGAGGAAGGTCTTTTATTCACAGGAAAAAACAAAGATTTATGTCAAATAACCCTTCATGACGATCTTGGTAAATACATTCGTGACCATCATCAAGATGGTATTCAATTATCAAAATTACTTGACGATGTAGCGAATACAACTATAGCCGACCATGATATGATCTTAAAATCATTAAGAGTTCTAAAAACAGAAAAAGTAATCTCCTGTCCTCCCTATTCTCGATCATCATTTAGGTTAAACGACACGATTATTCCTTCTCTCCAAACCTATTTCTCTTTTAAATAACTACGTCTGCCGTTTCCAGATATAGATTATCTAAAAAGAAGCCAACCTCACGGCAGGCTTCGGAATCGACTGCATTCCTTTACTGCCTGCACCATCCGGAGCATTCCTTCCTGTACTGGCACCACGAGCATTGTATCCCGGGTTGGGGATGGAAACGTTCGGTAGTGATGCCTTCGTAGGCAATCCTGTACAGGTCGGTGATGCGCTGTTTGCGCTGATCGTCAGCGGGTGGAATCTTGACCCGGATCACTTGGGGTGTCTTCGTCTTGACCAGGTAGATCAGATCCAGTGACGGGGGCGTGTCTCCCGTGGCTTCTTCGATCATCATCTGGTAGGTTACCAGTTGAAGCTCGTGATCAAAGGCGGCATGCCCGGCATCCGGTTTGGCGGCGGCAGACTTGTAGTCCACTGCCGTCAGGTCGTGCTGGACGAGGTCGATGACGCCTCGTACGGGAACCAGCAGGCCGGGGATGGTGGCTGACAAGCCGACTTCCACTCCCAAAGGCATCTGTGAAGCAACCTCGTCGGAGGCCATGTAGGCCTTGACCGTGTTCCATGCACAGGAGCGGACTTTTTGTCTCGTTTCTTCGTCGGCGTAGTCCACAGGGCCTTCCGTCTTCTCCAGCTCCAGGAAGTGGGCGGAGAAGGCTTCTTCCATGGCCGTCTCACTGCTGTCCTCTCCCCGCCACCGGGCGAGGTTGAAGGACTGGAGTGTGGCGTGGATGGCCTTGCCGACATGCAGGGCAACTGTCGTCGGTTTCCGTATCTGCACTACCCTCTCGAAGAAGAAGCGCAGGGAACACGACAGGTATGATTTGACCGAGGAGGGAGACAGGTAGTCCGGACGTATGGCAGAAGTAGAAGAAGCCTCCGAAGGAACCTTCTTCACCAATGCCATAGCTGGGTTAAGGGAGTATGAACGTATTGGCCCGGTTGCAGGAGCGATCATGGTCAGTACGGGTTGGAGTTAGCGGCATAGGCAGTAGCGGGACGACGAGTGTAGTTGTTCCTGCCTGATGTCGAACGTTTGGATGACGAACCTGAACGATTCATCAGCTCGTCGATCAGCCCGGAGGCTTCCATGCGGTTGAGCATGGCAACGACCTTGTTGAATCTACGGGTAGCCAGTTCGTTCAGGGCAGTGCCATCCAGCCCGACTTTCCCGGCCAGTTCCAGGATAAGCGACTGTTGCTTCTCCGAGCACTTCCATGCAGGAACAGTTGCAATAGAGCTCTCAGGAACGCTTGCAGGAGGTGTTTGCCTCACGGATGATGCAGATGTCGTCTGTGAGCAGGAATCACCGGGAACAGGCTTTTGCGTAGCCTGTGTGCCGTAATATTCGTCAGGGACGAACCCGACCTGTTGGATCTGGGCATCTACGGCAGCCTGAAGGGAACCGTAGAGCCGTTCTGTTTCGAATGGCAACTCTGATGTGTTGCTGATTTCGGTTTCGATGGATACCTCGAACTGGTGGGAGGAGTACCCCGGCAGTCCGAGACGTTTGCTGTAGTTGGCGATGAGTTTGATAGCCATGATGGTTGTTCTTTCGTTGTTGATGGGTGGATACAGAAAAGCCGCCATGCCCCGGGATGGGAGCATAGCGGCTTTGTGAAGAATGACAGGCAGGTAAATCCCTGTGTCTGATATATATGACGGTAGAGGAGGTGTTATTTCAGATGAGAAGGGCTCAAACTCCTCACCAACAGCTATTTAGATGAAATGAAACCCTTCATCCAGACAGTTGACAATCTGTATTCTTCCTCATACCTGGTTCCACCAAGAGGTCATTCTCCGGGAGTTCTGCAAACAACATTCCGGTTACATCCCCTCCGGTGTACATTCCGGCAGGCAGGATAAATACGGGGAGGGATGATATAAGAGCTAAGACAGCAGCCTGTTTCTCATAGGGAGGAACCGACTGTTCTTATTTTCCCCAGCGTTGTCTTCTTTCACTGCATTCTTCGGAGGGGATACGACCTCCGGCCTCAAGAATAGCTTCCAGGGCATTCAATGCACGTTGTGGAATCAATAGCTTCCTCTCCACAATGATATCCAGAACCCATAAAATCCCTTTGACTTCGATCCCGGCTTCAGCAGATTTTGTCCGTAGCCTTTTATCACCGGAAAGCAAAATACCACCATGCTTTTTGGCCAGATGGGCTACCGATACATCCTGCAAGCTTACTTTCCATTCTTTCGCTTGCGCATTAAGAGCAGGAAGATCTGATTCATCAATGGATTCCAAAATCAATTTGTCAGCATCCACATAGGTCTGAAGCAAAGAAAACTGTTCCTCTTCCAGAATCTCCTGATAGACAAGGTGTGTCGTCCGGGTCTCAAACCCCAGCTGAAACTATAAATCAAGGAGATCGCCTTCTATCAAGTCCAGGAGCACGCAGGCGTCATGAATATAGATCCTATCCACGGATAACGGTTAGATAAGAGTTGCAACAAGTCTGCGCAGTTCGGAAAGAGAATGTCCCCATAAGCTCGCACCCTTGGACATGCTGATTTCACCGTCTATAACAGCAGTGGAAATTAATTGCTCAAAACGGCCGCTGCTTTCCGTTCCGCAATAATCTCCGGGTTCTTTTTTCTTGTACCCCATTTTATTATAATAGATGAAAAAGCGCTGTTTGAGATTATTGCCTATCAAATGCAATCGATGAGCCCTCATGACGATTGCCGGCAAAGAGACGCCAAAATACGATTTGATTGGAAGCAGGTTATGAATAAGGATCCTATCCCGTTTGCCGCCAAACATTTCAGAAAACGGAGCTTCAGGCATCAGAAACGCGCTCGCGAAGACATTAGCGCAATCTTCATGTTCCTTTTCCGACATGTCTTCCGGAAGGTCTAAAACCAGATGGGCCAACTCGTGGGCAAGGGTCATTCTCATTCTAGGCAAATTACCTTTTAACCATGAAGCGATGACGACCATGGCAATCCTGGAGTAGACAGCAGAGAATCCGTCAAAAGCTTCATTGTCCGTATTGTAAATGAAGATTTTGATACCCTTGTTCTCCATAAGTTGAAGAAGGTTGACCACGGGATCTTCTCCCATGTTCCACATGTTGCGTAATCTGTATGCAGCCTGTTCCGCTTCATCGACAGCTGACGCCTGTATCCGGGTATCAAAGAAAATCGTATTGTTCGTAATATCTTCAATCTCCATGAATCTGGCAAAATAGTCCTTTGATCGCTCTTCAATCGCTTCACGAGCGGATTTGGACAACTTGGAGCGCTTGCGAAAATGAATGCCGTCCAGAGGCACGGAGGAGGTGCTGTAGAAAAAGTCGGGAGACACTTTCAGCATATGGGCCAGACGAGCCAGAATTTCAGAATTGGGCGATGCAATTCCTTTTTCATATCTCGCGAGCATGGTATGTGACGGAGTATTATCCAACTTTTCAGACAAGGCTCTCAATGAGAGCCCTGACATCTTACGTGCCTGGGTCAGGCGCTGGGGGATAAAGGCCATGGTCGAGGACATGTTTACAAAATAGTTCTTTACATTCCGGATGTAAACAGTAAAAGTCATCTTAGCCAAAAAAAGGATGAGAGTGTATCAGACTCTCATCCTTTCAACCCCGATCACACACCACAGGGGGAGACAATCAGGGCATTTGCATAGTTGCTAATGACCTTGTGAGGCAAGGGGATTCTTTTGTCAAGGCGAAGTGGTGTTTATTCCAAATAGCATGAATAGAAAGAACATACATGTAGTGCCTGCTCCAGGTGGAGGATGGCAGGGCAAGAGAGAAGGAGCAACTCGTCCTTCTTTCACAACTTCGACGAAACAGGAAGCCATTGATAAAGGAAGAGGGTTATCCAAACGTGAAGGAGGAGAGCTCTTCAGTCACGGAAAAGATGGCAAAATCCAATGGAGAGACAGTCATGGAAACGATCCTTATCCACCCAAAGGTTAATTCGTGATTTCATCTCAATCCATCGCCCCTTTGCTTATTGGTGAAGGGGGGGGTGTCGGAAATTGTGGGAGATAACATGGGGAATCTGTTATTCCTTTTCGCTCAGAGTACTTGGATTATTTTCATTATTCAGGTAGGATGGGCTATCTGATTTTTTGTTGACATGATGTTACCACAAGAGGGTAAGAAAACTAACCATGTTTAAAACAAAAGCCAGTGTTCCTGTTACCGGCATAATATTGCTATTGCTCAATCTGTATTTTCAGATAATTTTTATTAGTTGCTGCCTCCTGGATTTGTTCCGAAAACTGTTTCATGATTCCCGTGATAATTTTAAATGTGTTATCAAAATCAGAAATCTCAATATGAATCTTTTCACCATGAACAACACTATGACGGTTACTCAACAGATCGGTATCGATATAATGCACCTTCGTTTCATATGCTGAAAAGTCCAAGCCTATGCTGTCAAAAATATTCTTAACCACGATAGATGACGGATTCGACTTTGTTTTGATAACAGGATGTTCCTGTGAATATCTGACTTGAAAATTAAGAGTAGTGTAATTCGCAAGAAAATCGTCGATTGCTTTTTGGTATACTGTAATCTTATCTGATGCAGCGCAAGAATCAAAAACCTTACCTGAGTGAATCGCAGCAAAGTTTGTACGTAACTCGGATAATTTAATTTTTTGTGAAGCTACATATACCACATAATAATTAGCTGCTTGCTTGATAAAACCTTCAAAATGAGCTGAGAGTAACGCAATTCCAACTCTACATAGAGTGGGATTTTGCGTTAAATGAATTAGTAATTTAATGTCTATTAACTCTTTTTTCCGCCATGCGATATCTTCATCCAGCAAATCTTGAAGTTTTTCGAGTTTCTTAATTTTCATGTGCAAACCACATTCTGCTGAATTTAATGAGTTGTGACATGCGATCCAAAGCTCGAGTTCCTCTGCGAGTTGCATTAACAAACTCTTTTTGAGTATAAATTTCCTTAACTCGATCAACTAATTTTTCTTTATGTAATTCCCAATAATTAAGATTGAGAAAAATGCCAGGAATTATTGACTCAAATGCCGCAACCATAACTGGTCCTTTAAACTTATCATCTTGGTATTTTTTAAAGGCATTCTCACTCAAAGAGTCATTCAATAGAGTAAAAATCTTGCAGAATTTTTTTCTCTGCTCTTGGAAAAGGGAATTATTATCCTTATTTTGAGCATATTTTTCAAGTTCTTCAGTCAAAAAAACATCCATGCTTCTAGTTTTATCTATCTGATCCACAAAATCGTCGGAAAATTCAGTATAAAGGATGTATCGTACTATCAGCTCCAAGTCATAGCGCTCTTCTGCTTGCGTATCCGTCAATGGGGTACATTCTTTAAAATTTGTATCATTGTGCAATTCATTCATTAATTCGTAAAGCGGCTTGTTGATCATAATCATCAAGCAGTTTCTAATTTCTTGTGCCGATAAATGTGTACCACCGGTATTAAGACGTTGAAACATTTCATATTTTGATGTGTCATTTTCTGCTGCTTCCTTTATTATGGTAAAATTCAGCTTTTCTCTTTTGAAATTAATCTTTTGCTCAGGCAAGAATAAATTTTCATCATTCCAGGACACTCCCCCGAGCGAAGGAAGAAACTTAGTCGCTCTTAGAACTAACGGATCATACTTTGTATCATCGTCTTTTTTTAGAACACCTAAAAATTGAAGAATAGTTGAAAGCCTTTGTTGACCATCAATTACATCCCATATACCGTTTGTCTTTTGCGAAACAAAAATAGGAGGAATAGGAATACCCAATAAGATAGATTCAATGAGTTTTGTTTTTTGTTCCTCGTCCCATCGATAAAATCTTTGGAACTCAGGATGGACATCAATTTCACCATCTTTGTAGAGATTCATTACCTCGCCAATAGACATCGGATACGAGTCCACAATCATCTCTTTTCTTTTTTCTTCGATTTCTTCTTTTAAACTCATTTGCCTGCCTCTTTCTTTTAATTTCTTGGTCCTAAAAATTTATCACCATTCAAATGGATCATGTGATCCGGCATATCTGCAATCCATACTTCTGTTTCCCAAGCCAGAGTTTCAGCAAACTTCTTGAATGTTTTAAAATCCAAAAATGATGTAACATAGATGTTTTCTGCAATCACGCCGGAGGTCATTTCCTCAATCTCCCTGATACGTTTCGGTTCCATCGGTCCGACAGAAGTTACTGATTCTATAAAATACAGCCAGTTCTTTTCTTCTGAGTAGAGAACAACATCCGGCATCTTATCATGCAGTGTAATGGTAAAGCCAAGCTTACTCAGTTTGTCTTCGTTCTTTACCAAATCCTTTTCAATCGTGTCACCAACATAGAGACATTCCGAATTCGGAGCAAATCGTGGGGCAAATTCTTCGATAATTGCCTTCTGGAGTCGATTATGATCGCCCGGAGAAAAAGTAAAATCTTTACCGTTTATTTTGACGGGCATTTTTCGTCTCACACGCTTAGAAGCATATAGCTGAACAAGTGTTTCATGATTTTCTTGAAAAGAAGTGAGATTAGCTTCCCACTTATCTGTACCAAAACTTTGGATCAAATTCAGCATTTCATTTGTCAATCGATAACGATAATTCGGACTATTGGTGGCCTTACCATTATCCTCAATGAAAGCCGCATTTCTGAAATGGTGTATTGCTTGCTTACGAATTGTTTCACGACTATTTTCGGCATATGTAATGCCATAATTATTGCCAGAGAACCCTATCACATCATGGATGCGAATCCAGCCATTTGTAGCCTGCTGCCACGTAGTGTTCTCAAGAACATTGGCCATTGCCAACAGAACACAACAGCACATAATGTTTTGCTGCTTGGTAGGTACTTGTAAGGCATTCAGTATTATCTTTGCTTCTTCTAATTTACTCATACATAACCTCTCAAAATACTATCACAAACTGTTTCTGACATATCGTGTGCAGCAATCAACTCTTTTCCCATGGCCTCAATGACATCCATGGATGGAATCGGCATAGAGTTCACTTCGGTTGAATTAACCTGCGTTGACCCATTCAATATTCTATAATAGCAGTCGTATACTGTGGAGTTAAACAGAACATAAAGGCCGTACACAACACGTTCTGAGAGGTCATGCATTCCATCGATAAAATTTATCTTGTTTTGTGTGCTGATTTCGGAATACTCTGGATAACTCCTTGCCAAATATACTCCACATTGAAGCCTCCTGCGTTCTTCTTTTGAAGTAAATCGCTTGACAAAAAGATAGTTTTTGTTTGGCTGCAATAATCCTCGTTGCTTTGTAACAAGATACTCATGTTCCTTTCCAACAGGAAAAACAACCTTGCCATTTTGTATATGCTGAGAGTAAAACAATGGCACAGCACATTCTTCAGCCTTATCTCTTAGTGCTTCTCTATTTCGGAAGTCGACGGTGAGTCCAGTTTTCATCTTTAGGCCAATACTCGGGAGCGTGTTTTCCCATCTGTTCAAGCTATTAAGGGTTTCTGCTTCGTCCGCACTTGTTATAAGGCATACATAGGAATCTGCTCCACTAACAACAGCAGAATAGGGCGCTTCAAAAATTGTCTTTTGAGAAAAATCAGCATTGCTTTGGGTTGTGGTAATGACAACAGTTCTCGACTTTGAGTGCGCCTTTTTAACTTTGATAATGATAGTTTCCTGTAATACTCTCTCTTTTTCAAAAACCTTATCTCGACTAACAAATAAATGGATATGCTTCAAAATACCTTCGCCTAAAAATTTCTGACGAAATCGCTTAAAATATGCACCAGATGTCCAAGAACGCGGGATAATATAAACCATTTCTCCATTGTCTCGTAAGTTAAACATACTCATAGAAGCAAAAAGAAAGTAAAGATTTGGCGAACCATAACATACATCTGGCATAGCTAAAGCTTCAGGGGCATCTTTGGCTATTTTCATATATGGAGGATTACCAATTACCAAATCATATTTATCAGGCTCCGGATTTGTCTTCAGCCTAAGGTTATAGTCAACCTCTTGACTCAAAATATAATTATCAGATACAATTTTGCAGGTTATTTTTTTTGTGGATTGACTACATGCCATTTCCAAGTTGGAGCGCAATAAACCTACTACATTGGGATCATTTTCATAGCACACCAATCTAATCTCTTTTATAGTTGAGAATGCTTGTAATCGCTCTAATAATGCAATTGAAAGAATACCAGAACCAGCACCAGGATCAAGAATAGATAGTTTCTGGCTCTCAGTAGGAATTTTAAATAGTCCAACCATAAATATAGCGGTTTCTTTGCTTGTAAAGAACTGCCCATATTTCTTGCGCTGGTTTTTAGGCATGTGTTCAATATATTCTGCTGTTGCTTTAATCGCAAAGTCAAGCATATTCATGATTTCGTAAACTCCATATTTCGTCGATACCGCAATCCAAAGATATACAAATTTTATAGGCTCTCCATTGATACAAATTCATTTTTCCATCACAGCTTTCAAATATCAGTCAGGATTATCAGATGCGTTAGGAGGCATGTCGGAATTCGTCAGGATTCAGACCAACAGGATGACTCAAAGAAGGAACATTAGGAGCATTAGTCAAACCTTCGGGACGAGACTGATCCCATCGTGTATAGGCTTGCTGGTCTTCAGTTCTTCGCTGAAAGTCGGCATTCTCTCCAAAGATATTCCTCTGCGTTTGAGCTCCAATCAAGTATGGGCTACCTGCAGAATCCTTATTGACAGAAATATACGGAACAGAAGACTTCTGCTGTTTGAACGCCTCTTGCGAAGTTTGCTTATTCGTGAATCCTGGGGCAATAGGTTTCGAAGAAGGTTTTATACCACGCTGTCCTGGGAAAGTGGGCATAAATCTGTCGTATCCGCAACCATGTGTCATGGAGGTAGACCTGGTAAGCTGACGCCAGTAAGAAGATCGCATGCAGTTATTTTACTAGGAAGATAAAAGAAAAGCAACCCCCTGGGTACAGGAATGACCTGTACCCAGGGGAGTGGATTATTCACCAACTCCAAATAACAATTCCTTTCTCCTGATGCTTCATCATGACTTCTTCGTAGATGTGTACAGGAAGCCACACGGGTAACAGAAAGCAGAAATTGAACGCATCCATTCTGGTGATGTTGTAGGTTTCACTGTATGCGTAGTTACAAGATTTGAATGTGGAACCTTTTCCTCGTATTCGGCAAGATCTGATTCAAGGGAGCGATTTTGAGCTTGAAGTACCGTAATCTTTTGTACATGGAGTCCATAACACCAACAAAATGATAACTGCCATACTAGCGACAGTACAAGTACAATACCCAGTACCCACACAGTAACTTTCGCACTCCGGGGCCACTGCTGTTTGGTTGATTTGTCTTTCATGATAGACTCCTTTCTTTGAATTGTTCAGAAAATCAACACCACAATACAGAAGAATGCACCGTGGTGTTGTACCTTATTCGTTCCAGTATTTCTCCAAGCCATACTGTATTAGGAGCGTTACATAAGCGTCGTCCGAGTAGGAATTCTTGGACTCTGCTTCCTGCAACGATATAAAGTCTTCTGGGTGTTTGACTGCTTGCTCTCTCAGCTTCTTTGCCATCAGTTCGACTGACTCACGGTTTAAGCGATTCCTCCCTTGCCATGCTTCAGGGAAGTGCTCCTTATATATGTACCGATCATGTATTGGATCAATCGGTTGCAAACCAAAAACAATAGGTATCAATGCTACACCAAACAAAATAGTAATATTCTTTCTCATAATAGGGCTTTTCACATTCAAGTTTTAGTGTATCAATACCAGAAATCCTCTAAGTCGCAATGAATCATGCGCCTTAGAGAAACTTCGTCCGGATTCGCGTCGCTATTCTCTTTCATTGCCTCCTGTAACGATACAAAGTCCTCCGGGTATTTGGCTGCTTGTTCTCTCAGCTTCAGTAAAAGACTCTTTCCAATCCGTCGATTTTCTTTACGCTTCATGTTCCACGGCATAGGGAGGTTCTCCATATCAATGTAACTTGACGAGTCGACATACCGCCGTACGTCCGCAACAGGTACCTCAGGCTGTATTTGCCATATGAATGAAACAGCCAGCAGCACACTAAGTATGACAATAGCGATATTCTTCTTCATAGTTTTCTTTCTGGTCTGGGTTAATTGTTAAAAGCAACACTACTTACAGAGGTTTTGCGCCGGAATGTTGTGACTAATTCATTTTTACTGGATATTTCTCCACCCAGATGCGGCGATAAGTATTTGCCAGTCCGAGTTTACGAGATAGAATTTCTTGCTGCCTGAAATATTCTTCTGTTGGAAATGGAGGATCGGTCAAATTCAGTTGTACCTCGATACCCAGATTACATATATCGTTCTCTTTTTTCAGTCCGACATTTGCGTTTGCCAATTCGTCTGTAATTTGTTCCAGCTTGATGTTACGATGAACCGTCTTTCCCGTGCCGGCAAAAACGGCGCAAAATGCCATCCACAGAACCCATACTGTAATCTTTGCACTGAGAGGCCATTTATTTTCTTTCATTGTATCCTTTCTACAGATTGGTTTCTAAGCTCAACACCCCGACACAAAGGCTCTGTACCGGGGTGTTGTGACTAATTCATTTTTTGACTGGATACTTATCTGACCATATATGTTGGTAAGTATCTGACAGTCCGAGTGTACGGAACCGATCCTCCTGCCTCCTGATATATTCTTCTGTCGGATGTGTAGGATCAGAGGTATTTAACTCTGGCTCGAAAACCCAATTTATTATATCGTTCTCTTTTTTTAGCTCGATATTTGCACTCAATAGTTCAGCTACTACTTGTTCCTGCTTGATATTGTAATGTGCCATCTTGGTCCAACAGGCGAAACCGACAAGAAGCAAAATACCCAGCGCCCACACCGTCACCCTGGCACTCCGGGGCCACGGCTGTTTGGTTGATTTGTCTTTCATCTAAATGGGAATCATGTTCCTAACGTTGTTGTTCCTTAAGTTTATTCAACAGGTATTTTGCTTCTCCATTTCCCAAATTGGCAGCTTTATTATACCATTCGGCCGCCTTATCAGGGGCCTTGGCAACTCCATCACCCGTTTCATAACAGTAGCCAAGATTAACTTGTGCTTTGGTAAATCCTTGCTCGGCTGCTTTCATGAGCCAGGTCACGGCGGATTTACGATCGCCGATACTTTGAAAAGTATTCGCTATTTCAAATTGAGCTTCTGGATCTCCCAGGGTTGCAGCCCTGGCAAGATATTTCAGGTATTTTTTATCGTCTGATTTGAGTCTGTAAATTGTAGCAAGGTAAAAATGCGCACGAACATGACCTTGAACCGCTGCTTTTTCGTACCACTCGGCAGCTTTGTCGTAATCTCTGGGTTCGATACCGTAAGGCATGTCAAATACGCGGTTGGGATCGGTTGAGCCATCCCCTACTTCATAAAAATACCCCAAATTGACCATGGCGCTGGAATTACCTTGCTCTGCCGATTTAAGCGTCCACTGAAAGGCAAGCTTCGGGTCTTTGGGAAAACCGTGAAGACCGTACGTATAAAAATAACCAAGAGCATTTTGAGCAATGGCGTCTCCACCTTCTGCCGCTTTACGGTATAACTGAAGAAACATCTCCTCATTTCTGGGCTTATGGATGCCTTCTTCGTAAATTTGAGCCAAAATACATAGTGAGGCAGGGTTATTTTGAGAGGCTGCCTTTTCCCACCAGGAGATAGCCTTTTCCATATCCTTTTTCATGCCAAATGTTCCCTGAGCACAAAAAAGCCCCATGTAATGTTGTGCAGCCACTTCTCCTTGCTGCGCCGACAATTCAATCAATTTGATTCCTCTTTCCGGATCCTTTCCGATTCCATTTCCATCAATAAGGCATAAACCTAAACTGAATTGGGCTCTTTTCTCTCCCTGAGCGACGGCTTTTTCCCACCAGGATACGGCTTTTTTCATATTTTTTTCAACTCCCATGCCCGTGAAATACATACTACCGGCGCGTGACTGAGCTTCAGGAACCCCTTGACGAGCCGCTCGAAGTGTCCATTGTGCCCCCAGTTGCAGATCCTGGGGAATATTTCCCAACCCATATAAATATCCCATCCCGAGCAAGTTTTGGGCATATGCATCCTCTTCTTCCGCTGTTTTTGTAAGCCAGGAAATGGCAATTTGAGGATTTTTCGGAATTCCTCCTTTCCCGTTAAGATAATAAAGCGCTAGAGCATTCATGGCTTGGATATGACCCAATTCCGCCGCTTTCCGGTACAGCTCGAAAGCCTGCTGTTCATTTTGTTCCACCATATTTCCCTGTTCATAACATTGGGCCAGAATATACAAGGCCTTGGGATGATTGAGATCGGCCGCTTTCTTCCAGTGTGAAAAGGCTTTCTTCATATCATCATTCAAGGCGTAGGAATCACCCAGCCATAACAAGGCTTTCGTATCATTCTGTTCCGCCGCCTTTGAAATCCATTTCATGGCTTCATCGTGGTCTTTCCGGCATCCTTCTCCGGAAGAATATAAGAGACCAGTCATAAACTGTGCATTAGGTAATCCCTGTTCGGCCGCTTTCAGGAACCATCCGAAGGCTTGTTCCATATTTCTTGTCCCTGAAGTTCCTTTGGCTTCCAGCAACCCCATGTTGAATTGAGCGTTTGCAAATCCCTGCTGAGCCGATTTAAGCAACCATTTGCGTGCTTCGGTATCATTATGCTCAACACCAAGGGATGTGGCATAAGCCACTCCCAGATTGTATTGAGCCTTGGCATGCCCTTGTTCCGCCGCTTTGCGAAACCAGCTGGCGGCTTGTTGATCATTTTTTTCTGTTCCTGTACCGAAGGCATAGCATCTGCCCAGTTGAAACTGGGATTCCATGTCCCCCTGCTCAGCCTGCTCCTTTAATACATTAAAATCAGGTAACTGTTCTGTGCCGGATAACGCCGAAATGGGTAAGGTAAATGCAACAAAAGTACAGGCGAAAACATTGTTCCAGTTCATTATTTTCATGTTGTGAAGGATGACAGGCAGGGAAATTCCTGTGTTTGATATATATGATGATAGGAGAGTTGCTATTCCAACGCCACTCTCTGGGTCCTATATTCCGGAACGTTCATGTTGCCATGATTGTTATGAGATGGATAAGCCAATGGGAGAGGGCAAGGTATCATTTGGAGGCAGTACTAGATAACTCAAAGATCTTGTAGAAAATAACGAGCGCTTTTCCTCAGCATGTCGGCATCTTTTGCTCTGCCATTTTCTCTCAACTTTGACTCCAATTCCCGGGCTCTGTCGGCGAGGGCATTCAACTTGTTTCGAATCCCGGTATTCCTTTGTTGAATCGCTCCCTCAAGTATCCGGGCTTTGCGCCTGGCGTTTTCCGCTCCTGACGGATCGGTACGGCCAGTGAGAGCGTTGGGAGTCATACATGAGACAGCCCATGATTCAAGGCTGGATATTTGCTTTTCGTCTTTGATGTTCTGTTTACGAACCAGGGATATCTCTTGCTTTGACCTATAAAGGTCGGTAACGACGGAGGCGAGGTCGTTAAGTAGTAGTTGATCATCCTCTTTTGCGTCCTTCAGAGCCCGCTTAATGTTGGCGATGGACATTTTCCCTGCATTAAGGTTGCCGGACGATATATCTTGTAAAACCACTGGTTTTTGAACTTCCTCGGGGGAAAGGGAATCTTTTCCTTTCCCTTCATCCTTACTCTTCGCGTTTGCCACGGCTTCCCGTAATGCTTTTACACAATCCGTATGTCGCTCATTAGTAGCCAACATAAGAGCCGTTTCCCCATCCTTAGTTTTCGCATTAACATCCGCTCCTGCTTTCAATAATACTTTCACGCAGTCCGCATGCCCAAAAGCAGCAGCCATCATGAGAGCTGTACCCCCAATCTTAATCTTCGCGTTCACATCCGCCCCTGCTTCCAGCAACGTTTTCACGCAGTCCGTATGTCCCTTAAGAACGGCCCTCATAAGAATTGTAGTGCCGTCCTTATCTTTCGCGTTGACGTCTGCCCCTGCTTCCAGCAATACCTTTACACAATCAACATTGTTTTTAGCAACAGTTGCCATAAGAGCTGTCCATCCATTCTTATCCTCCGCATTTGCATCCGCTCCTGCTTCCAGCAATGTTTTCACGCACCCCGTATGTCCACCATCAGCAGCCCACATGAGAGCTGTAACTCCATTCTTATTCTTTGCGTTAACATTCTCCCCATTCTTGATCAATTCTGTTACCCTATCCATATACCCATCTTTGACAGCCTCCATGAGAATTGTATTTCCATCCTTATTTTTCGCGTTAACGACCGCTCCTGCATCTATCAATACTTTCACGCATTCCTTATAACCATACTCGGTAGCCAACATGAGTGCCGCCTGAGCAGCCGTACCTTTTGCGTCCACTCCAGCTGACATCAATTCTTTTATGCATTCTGCTTTGCCCTTCCTCGCTGCTTCAATAAGCGCCTGTTCCTTTCCTGCTACATCTACCCCAGCTGACAACAATATCTTTACGCATTCTGTTTCACCAAACGTAGCCGCCATAATGAGAGCTCTAGCTTTCGCATAGTCATCTACCCCAGCCGACAGCAATATTTTTACGCATTCTGTTTTGCCAAGTCCGGAAGCAGAAGTAAGTGCTTTTTCTTTCGCTTTTACATCTACCACGGTAGTGAGCAATAGTTTTACGTATTCTGTATTTCCTCTTCCGGCAGCATCAATTAGAACTTGATGATCTTTCGGATCAATATTAGCTCCGGCTTCGATCAACGCCTTCATAATTTCTGTATGACCTCCTTCAGCTGCACACATTAGAGGAGTCTGGTCAAAGCTATCTTTCGCATTTACATTCGCTCCGGCAGAAATCAATGCCTGCACGGTTTTTATGTGGCCTTTCTTGGCTGCATACATTATGGGGGGCACAGATCCGCCCTTTTTCATATTAACATCCACGCCTGCAGCGACCAATGCTTTCACTATCTCAGTATAACCTTTTTTAGCGGCACATACCAGAGGAGTAAAACCATCTTTATCTTTCGCATTTACATCTGCCCCAGCTTCCAGCAGTACTTTCACGATCTCGGCATTCCCGTTAAGAGCTGCCTTCATGAGAGCCGTTTCTCCCCCCTTATCCTCCGCATTCACATCCGCTCCGACAACCAGCAATGCTTTCACGCAGTCAGCATTGTTCTTAGCAACAGCAACCATAAGCGCTGTTCTTCCATCTTCATCTACTGCATCTACGCGAGCTCCATTTTCGATCAATTCTGAGAGTTCTGAATCAATTTGCGCGATTTCTTCCAAGGCCATTTCTTTCTCGTACCTCTCACATGAGAGAAGAAGTGAAGTGGGAATCAAAGAAAGTACTACAAATAGTCTAATTCGATATATTTTTGTATTCATATGGTTCTACATAGGGTTATAGTAACATAAACGATATGCTCAATGTGATCATTTAGTTTTATTATATTTGAAAATCAACTTATTGATGTAATAAATAACAAATATAACGCAAGCAGTAGAACAGATGGAAATAATGGTCCCAATGATCAACCAATTCTCAACAGCTCCTCGGCTGGATGCCCCTCCTGAAGCAACAAGAACAATAAACCCTAATATATTAATAATACAATGTGTTAAAAATGGCCATAACTGAATGCTTCCGGGGCGTTTTAGAAGCTTATTTCCTAATGAGCTTATTTTGCAAAAGGCAACAAATCCCCAGTAAAAATTAAAAAATGGAATGAAAAGAAATCCTATAGCCTGGCCGGGAGAAGGAATCCGAATACGAGCGGAAATATTCTGCAATACCTTCCATGCCTTGAAAAGCCGGATCAATAGCAAGATAGATGCTGTCAACAAAGTCAATCGGCACATCAATCGGCAAATCATGAAAGCATCATAACTACGCTCACTGAATGCTATGGTTAACGCTATACTCAGAATTGATGATGCGCAGAAAAAACTACAGGCAACCCAGCTTTGGGGTTCCATGTAGTAAGTGACAGGGCGAGTATCCAGAATATCCTCTAAAGACACCCAATCTGTCATGCCCTGTTTCCACCCCAACTCGGAACCATACAGCTTTCCTGTTTTTACAGAGTTCTTTAGTTCATCTAAAGAATATGGCCCTTGCTTATTGCCATCATAATCCGCTACATAATACTCTTTCTTGAAATTATCAGGAATCGAAGGCGGTGGCGGAGGAATAATAGCAGGGAAAGGAGGTGTGTTCGGTTTGCAATCGGCAGTTCTCCTCTCATCATTTGTTATTCTCTCTACGTTCGACATCATTGTTTCAATGAGTATCCAGCTATCCATTCCTTCATGCCATACAAGCGTGCCTTCCGGGTATTTGCCCGCTTGATACCGGGTAATGAGATCTTTTTCATCATATGGCCCTTCCTGTGCTTTGTCTGGCAAGGTGACGTAATACTGCTTGTTACTCATAAATGCTAAATGTGGTAAACGAATAAAATGGACGATTTAGAAGCAGGAAGATGTTCTCTTGCGTGAATATCTTCCTGCTTCTTTCATGATCTACATAGGCATTCCATTCGACTTGAGAATGCCACGTCCCTGGCAGCGCTGGCATTTCTGGCCTCCGATATTGCCTTTGCCCTGGCATCCGGGGCAAACGATGACACCCTGGTTCTGTTGATGACAAATGGCATCCCCTACAGATTGCTGATGCGATGAAGCCTGTGACTGACCGGACATCATGCAGACGACCGCCAACGTAATAAGTGCGGCAGTGCCGCCTGTAATGTATTTCTTCATATGGTTTCCTTTCGTTTATGTAGCTGTTGAACCGGAGCCACAAAATCCGGCTTATTCCAGAATGGAAGAAGATGGTTGCAGAATATGCCTCTTAACCCGCTTCCAGTTGCGGCAGGCCAACGTTCGAATACCGGAATCCGACTGGCTGATCAGGATGCCATGCGCTGCCCGTTCACGTTCCAGAACGGTGCGGCGTTCCTTCTCGGTGAGAGTACCGGGATGAACGACCTCGACGATCACAGGCGTCATCTTCCCGTCGGGGAAACAAACCATGCACCGGTGCTCTACCGTTTCCATCCCGTCCGGCCAGGCGATGGCTCCGGCGCTTTGCACCTCCTTCAGGGAATGCCATTGAAACCCTTCCGATGGGTCATTCCCATGGCAATCCGGATGACGGCAGTCAGCGCAGCGGTACCCCAGCGGCTCCCCGCATAAATCGTCCACCAGAACCTTGTGTCCGACAACCAGCCCGCTCTGCCGGTCGGCCTCCAGACTCTGGACGACATAACGGTGCATGGCCCGTTCGACGAGCATCAGTTGATGGCCTCCGCATCGGGGACAGGTGAACTGGATGATACTTTTCATTGCCGGCATCTCGTTTACATTGCCTGTATATCTCCTTTTTACGATTTTAGTCAACCTGAAAATCTCATTTTAATCTCAAAAATAGGGATGTTATATAACCGTATTGCCATTCCTGAGCGATAGTGCTACATTCCGAAACATGGCGGGAGCGAATCAGGATGAGCTGAAAATGAATGTCAAGCTGTGGCTCAAGGCCAACAACTTCGACTACGCATGGCTTGCCGAACGATGTTTCGTGACGGAAGCGACCGTCCGCAACTGGATGGCGAAAAAGCCCATTCCCGCCGCCAAGGAACACATCATCCGGGAACTCATCAAGCAGCTCCCGCTGACTCTCCCGAGCCGGGTGCAGGTGGAAGAGGAGACGCTGATTACCCTGAAGCTCGATCCGGATACCCGCAAGGTCCTTGAGAAAAAAGCCTTCTCCCAGGGCAAGACCCTGAAGGAGTTCCTGGCCGACGAAGTGCCGAGGCTCGGCAATCCCCCGCTTGCCTGATTGTATGGACGCCTCCGGCTTCGCATTGCCTCCGGGATCTCTGCTGGGCAATTACAAGTTGCTCAAGGCGCTGGGCCAGGGAGGCTTCGGCATCACCTACATTGCCTGGGACAACCAGCTCAGACGCAACATTGTTCTCAAGGAATGTTTCCCCCTGGGGTTGTGCAGCCGGGATTCGAATACGGGAGAGATCATCCCGTTGCCCCATGCCTCCCGGGATGTCTACCGGACGGCCATGGATTCACTCCGCAAGGAGGCGCAGACGCTGGCTTCCCTGAACCACGAACGCATCGTCCGGGTCTACGATGTCTTCGAGTCCCATGGCAGTATCTTCTACGTGATGCCATGGCTGGAAGGCGGTTCGCTGCGGGAACGCATGGACGAAGCCGCTTCCGGGAAGAGCACGATCACCCCAGAGCAAGCCGCCGAGTGGCTTCTGCTCCTGCTGGATGGACTGGACTATCTGCATGGCAAGGGCATTTACCATCGCGACATCAAGCCCGGCAACATCCTTTTTGACGAACGGGGGCTGCCGGTTCTGATCGACTTCGGGGCGGCCATCAACAAACCGGAAGCGGCGTATACAATCACTCAGGGAGAATTCTCCTATGCATACGCCTCCCCGGAACAAATCACCGGGAAAGGAGCAATCGGCCCATGGACGGATTTCTATGCGTTGGCCGCTACCTGGTACGAGTTGATCTCGGGAATTTCTGTTGAATCGGCCGACAGGAGGCTGATGCGGGATGATGTCGCCCCGCTCTCGGGCGTGGCTCTTTCCCAGCCATGGCCCCGGGAACTGCTGGCATCCATTGACCGGAACCTGCGGCTCAGGCCTGAAGAGCGTTGCCATACAGCCGGCCAGTGGAAGGAATGGCTGCAACAGGGGAAACCAGAAAAGCTACACAAAGGAAATTCACGGAAAAATACTCTGATCGTTGCTTCCCTCGGTTTACTGGTGGTTATCATCATACTCGGAATATGGACGGTAACCCGATTATCCGCCGATAAGGCCGAGCCTCCTGATCAACTTGTGTCAGAAACAACAGGAGGTAACGGCATACCATCTACTCCACCTTCCACGCCTGAAATTGATCAAGGAACATCAGATTCTTCTGTCCAGAAAATAAAAAGCCCTGCCATGGGTATTCCTCCATTAAGCAAGGACGCTTCAGCAATATTACCAAAGGTGCTGGATTATTTCCAATGGGAGGAACAAGAAAAAAGGCTTAGAGGCCAAATCAATAAGGCATCGCAGGACGATAAGAAATTCAAAGAGTTTATTCGACAAGAGGTTGCAACAAGAAAGCAATATATTGACCAATTGAAGCTTCCACCGTGTATCATGGAAGAAGTGATCGTCGATAGCCAGCGAAAATATTATTCTCCCGTATGGTATGACTCCGTTCTACTGAAATCTTGTCGGGACTCATGGCAACATGTCGCCAACAGCCTGAATGACATGATTGCAAAAATAGCTCAATGGCAGGAACTTTACCCTTCTACTTCTATCCAGGAACAAAAGCTCGTGCAAGAAATCGCATCACATGAAAAGCGGAAATTGCTCATGGAACGTACCAATCTAAATAAACAGAAGGCCTCTGTCAGTGATTACCTAAAGACATCAGAGAAGGAAATCAGAGATTACGCCTATGAGATAGGCAGAAATTATTATGCTCAACCGATTGCAACGGAAGAACGGCAGGCTCGCGAAAAGTATAAAATAGATGCTGTTCTCTGCGAGATGGGACAATCTAAACAGAAAGTCATTCAACAAGCAGCAGCGCAAATTGATAAGAAGAAACTTTTTTTTGAGAAGGTGGACAACATAATTTCTTCATTCAAGACCCGTCAAGAATTAAGGGAATGGTCTGAGGGAAACGAAATTCGACAACTGGAACAAGAAGGGAAGGAGCTCGATAAGGAATATGACCGGATCGCTGAAATGGAGCAGGAGTACCTTGAAAAGGGAGGAGATTATCTCAACTCATTTGATCGCATCAAAATACTTGTTCCTGCCAACGAAGTCGGTTGGATAGACAGCTTTGCAAATGAACTTTCTGCCCTTGTCAACTGGCCTACAAAAGGGATTAAAGGATGGGAGCAGGATGCCAACAATTACCTTTGGCGAAAGATTCGTCATGCTTCCAAAAGTTTTTAACGGCCTGGAATTGAAAATTACTTGCGGCCCTTCCTGTTCTCCAGCTTTTTGATATCTCGCTCCAGTTCTTTCACATAGTCCTGTTCCGCCTGGTGTTCAGCCTCCAGCCTGCGGCGCTCCTCATAAAGCCGGTATTGCCCCCGGACATGTTCCCGAGCCTGTTTCATTGACCGGTTTCCCTTGCCTTTTAGTACACGCCTTCCCATGAGACGAAGCAGTTCGTTAAGCTTGTCTTCCCACTCATGCAGAAATATCTCACGGCGGTTCTTTGCCTGATCCTCGACAAAGTCCAGACACAGGGAGGTCAAACGATTGAAATCGCTGATTTCTTCCTCGTTAAGGTAGTTCTTTGCAACAGTGATATCACTGGCATGGATTCGGTCTCCAACCCAGCTGGTCAACCCCATGTTGGGCGCTGATGCGTCTGCCCGAATCATCATCAATTCTGCGGCACTATGTCCGGTAATAGCGTAGTGCAGCTTGTTTTGAATCGAGCTGAAAAACTCTGTCGTTTCCTTTCCGGACGGCATATAGTCAGCCGCCATGGCAAAAACATCCTTGATACGCAGGTACATGCGCCGCTCGCTGGCACGAATGTCCCGGATACGTTCGAGCAATTCATCAAAATAGTCCGGCAACGGTGTCGTTCCGGGAATCGGCGGGTTCTTCAAGCGTTCGTCATCAATGGCAAATCCCTTGATCATGTATTCCTTCAGGCGCTGGGTTGCCCATATGCGAAATTGAGTGCCCCGTATGCTATTCACCCGGTAACCGACGGAAATGATCATGTCTAGGTTATAAAACGTGATGGAACGTCTAACCTGACGCATTCCCTCCTGGCGAACTTGTAAGAAATCCTTACAAGTTCCTTCCCTTTCAAGCTCAGCATCTTCATAGATATTCTTCACGTGCATGATGATGTTTTGCACGGATGTCTGAAACAGTTCGGCCATCATCTGCTGGGTCATCCACAACGTCTCATCATGGATGCGAAGATCCAGACGGATGTTGCCATCCGGAGAAGTATACAATAACAATTCTCCGGGAACCGGATTTTCATCTTCTGTCGGCAGATGGGTCATACCTTGTCTTCTTTTCGATCAATCCATATGGCAACCCGAATAACGGCAGTCATTCTGGCACAACAAGCCCAATGGAGCATAGCAAAACCGGCATGCATGCAAAGCTCAAAGCTTACATCATCTGACGACTTTCATCAAGAGGCATCGCTCCCATGGAAACATTTCTTGAAATAGCTACAGCCGTTATTTTAGAAAAACGCATAAACTTGAAATAGACAGGCAGGTTATTTTAGGTTAATCATAGCCATATGAAAAGGGAGCATACGGGAGACTACGAGATCACAGCGGTAGCGGGAGAACAGGTGAAGGCGTTTATTCCTTCGCCGTTGCCGCCCGTCCCGGGAATAGACATCAGTCCCGAATTGCAGCAATCGCATGACCAGGCTCTGATTGCGGTCGGTGAGCTCAATTCCCTGACCTCTCTTTTGCCGGACTATTCACTTCTGTTGTATTCCTACGTCCGCAAGGAAGCCGTCTTGTCGTCAAGAATTGAAGGCACCCAGTCTTCACTGTCGGACTTGCTGGTGTCGGAAATGGATGGGATTCCCGGCGTTCCCCTGGAAGATGTCACGGAAGTCAGCAATTACGTTGCCGCCATGCAGTACGGCCTGGACAAGATCCGGGAAGGACTGCCCCTGTCGTTGCGGTTGATCAGGGAGATGCACGAAGTCTTGCTAAGAAAGGGCCGGGGAGAAGGCAAGAATCCGGGAGAGTTTCGTACAAGCCAGAACTGGATCGGCGGAACAAGGCCGGGCAATGCCGTTTTTGTGCCTCCTCCTCCTCACCGGGTCATGGAATGCATGGGTAAACTGGAACTGTTTATTCATGATCCCGCGCACCCCTTGCCCGTTCTCATCAAGGCGGCGTTGGTGCATGTGCAGTTCGAGACCATTCACCCATTCCTTGACGGAAATGGCCGCCTGGGACGTTTGCTGGTCACCCTGATGCTTTGCGATTCCGGCATCCTGAAAGCCCCAATTTTATACCTCAGCCTGTTCTTCAAAGTCCACCGTCAGGAATACTACCGTCTTCTCAGCGACGTAAGATCAACAGGGGACTGGGAAGCGTGGCTCTCCTATTTCCTCGAAGCTGTAACACTGACATCCCGGCAGGCAGTGACGACCGCCAGACAGATTGCCCGGCAAATATCCGATGACCGGAAGATCATCGAACAAACAGGCCGCTCCTCGGCAACGACATTGCTTATTTTCGAATGTTTTACACGAAAGCTGATTGCCGACAGCAAATACATTGTTGCGGAAACCGGCCTGAGTCCGGCTACCGTTAACAGCGGTTTGACTCGTCTTCAGGAACTGCACATCGTTTCGGAAATAACGGGAAAGAAGCGGGACAAGATTTACAGCTATGCCCGATGCATGGAGGTGTTGAACCAGGAACTTGATTACGATACGGCACAGTAATATGCACGATCCTGCAAGCAGCATTGATTGTACTTGATTCATCATGCTGTTTTCCTCCCTTTGAACTGTCGCAAATTTTGCGACAGTTGATGCCTCCAGTTCTTCCTTAAGCGCGTTGTTGATATGTTTGCCGATAGTCTTGATGTCCCTGCCAAATAATTCTGCCAGCTGCTGTCTTGTCAGCCATACAGTCTCCTGCTCCGGGGAAAATTGAACTTCCAGGTAAATCCCGTCACTCTGGAATAGTACTATCTTATTATCGGACATTCGCTGTTCAAAAATTAATCATTTCAAAGTTAAACTGCTCGAACTGTTATACTTGAACAGTGTTAGACATTAGAGCATGTATTCGTTTTCCATACCATGGGAACATTGACAATGCAAGTTGAACTCCCATTCATTTACCAAGAACTACGATTCCCGCAAATATTCTTCGCGATGATGTCAAAACAGCTAAAAGAAAGCCCCCCATGAGGGAGACTTCCTGATATTGCCAGACCTACACCTGCCACACATCCTCCGGGAGCGGAGTCAGAGATACCCCGTCGCCCGGCATGGACATACTGACTGTGCGGACACTCCGGCTCAGCCATGCGAACAGTTCCGGGAACTTCTGATCGTTGACCTGCATGGGCGGGCGTCCCGGGCTGATGCAGGAAAGCTCCGACAGATCAGCGCGGCCGATACCGAAGACAAACACGCTGAGCTTGCGGTTGATCGTCAGTTCCTTCAATCGTCCCTCCAGCTCCTGGTGCCGGGCGCTGGTCGGTACCCCGTCCGTCATCACGACGAGCCAGGGCTGGTAGTATTCCACTCCGTGTTCCCGATAGATACGTTTACGGCTGTCGAGTTCGGACAAGGCCAGTTCGACGGCTTCGCCGAGGAGAGTTTCATTCTCCTGTGACGTGGAGATCTTCAGGCCTGTGTCAGATTCCCGGATCGGACCGAACTCCTTCACCATCGCCACCGTCCGGGCGAATGTGATCACCGCTACATCGGCGGCCAGCTTCGCCAGAGGATCGGCGAGAATATCGCTGACGAACCGCTGAAGCCCGACGTTGAGCTCATCCATCCGGGTGACGAGATTGTCTCCCGTGACGATATTCCAGTTGATCCCGTCGGAGTGCTCCTGACGGAGGATGTGTTGGTTGTCGCCCCGGACAATACCGTTCATACTGCTGCTGGCATCCAGCAGAAAGAGAACGGGAAGCCGGGCGTTGGTGTTGTTGCCGAACTCGCGCATGGCGGCGAGTTGTTCCTGTTTGTTTGGTTGTGTCGATGATGATATAGACATAGTTTATTCAAGTTAATGGTTGGTGGTTTGATTCCGGAATGTCTGATTCAGCGCACTGCGACGCCTGATGCAAAGCTTGCACAGGGGACGGGCATGAGATTGCCGCAAACGCCGGACAATGTCGTCAGGAGCCTCCCGGAAACGAATACCGCAGTCCGCACAGATGTTGGGTGTCATCTGTACCAGCAGACTGTGGGGCGGACAGGGACGGTCATGCAGAAGATCCCGGTACATGGGATGATCCCTTCCGCCTCCCGGCTCCATATCCCTGAGGTATTGCTGCAAACAACGCGCCAGATACCCCGGCATGGCGCGTGGACGCAAATCGCGACGCTGAACACAAGTGAGGTTGTGACCGAGAGCATCGCGGAGCTTGCGGGGGATATACGACCAGACGTAGCGTCCGGGCGTATCGGGCGGGTAGAATCCCGCCGGAGGCTTGTACGAAGCAAACGGATACGGCAGTACTCCCTTCCTGACAGCTTCCCGCATGTCTCCTTCTCCCCCTTGACGGGCAAAGGGAGACAGGCCGAGCGTCAGCGTCATGAAGAGCAGGACGGACAGGGCATAGGTATCGTGACTGCGGGTGCGGAGGAAGTCTCCGAAGTTGCCGTGAAGTTCCGGAGCCCGGAACCGTTCCGTGCCGACGGAACAGGGATAGTCCTCGACCTGAAAACTATCGGCATCCACCCAGCAGACGGAGCCATCGGGAGAAACCAGCACATTGCCGGGATGCAGATCGCCCGGAACAACACCGTAACGGTGCAGCGTATGGACTGATTCCGATAAGTTCAGGCATAACCTGGTCAGATCGTAACGGGTCCATGAGGGGAATTGTTTTTTCAGCAGTTCCGCATGAAACGCGAACGCCCCGAGCGGAACACCGTCCGCCCGGGGCATCAGTACGCCGACAAAACGCCGCAGCTCGTCGTACAAAATCTCACGCGGCCACGCCACGCACGGGGAACGAATGGGGCGGGAACACATCAGCCTAAGCTTCTGCTCACGCCAACGCATCCGTTGCGTTGGATGATAGAGCTTGGCTACGAGTGATGATCCTGATGCCGAATGGGTAACAAAGACCGATCCTTCACCGCCTTCCGCGATGGGTTTTCCCAGAACGATTCGTTTCCCACGGTCTGAGAACAGAACATCTCCGGTCGAGTACTTCCTGCCATTGCCGCAGAGTTCTTCATCCAGCCGTCTTACTTGATAGTGGAGTGCATAGAATGGAGTCATGAGTACATGACGGCAGGTAATAAGCCGTCACATATAGATGACGCGAAGGAAATAGATTTTTCAATTATGATTGATAAAAAATGGATATGGACGCATTTAATCAATCATATCAGGACATTCATCCTATGTCTTGATTTATGATGCTATTGATCGTGCTCATCAATGAATCAAAAGGCTCCGGTTCATCAAAGAGCATGGCTGAAGTCTGTTCGTAGTCCCTTTGCCATTTTTCTCGCAATTCAAGAGAATCCGGGATCAGTTTCAAATCTGAAGGAAGCAATGTATCGTAATCGACCCATGTCTGCCAATGGTAGAGCTTGCGTTTGTCCCTTACATCGAAGAATAGTTCCTTATCAACATATCCCGCTCGGATAAGGGCTGCCACATCATAATAGTGGCGTGCCAGCCTGGTCTTGATATTCCATCCTTCATGCGGACGGGTATTATTCTCATGGAGAATGAAACACTTCTCCCAGAATGTTCGGAAAGGGCTAATCGTTCGTACTTCAGTCGAATCTGAAAACTCCGGAAATCCTTCCCCAATGTAAGAATCGACCATCCTGGCTTCGGATGGTTCCGTCTGAGCTCTCCCGCTCAATTCGATTTTGACAAAAGGACGAATGTAGAGGCTTTTATTCTGTTCGAACAAGGATGGATAATGGATTAAGAGGACAAATGGATCACGGGCCGTGGACAGATCTTCCAACTCGATATTCACATTCTTGATTCCCATTTCTTTCATCCTCTCCTCCATGAGAGGCTGGAGAACATGCTCCATCATCCTCCGGTAGTGGGGGCGAATCTTACGCAATTTAGCATCCCTCTGGCTGGCGGATTGAAACGCTGTCGGCTTATCTTCTTCACCCAGTTCAGTGAAGAAACGGGGAGATAATGCAACATCGATATCCTCAGAAAAACGGCGTATGATCCTGTACGCTTTGGAGAGGGACGTCCCGCCTCTGAAGCATAGATAAGGATTCAAGGAGTCTTCCCGAAAAAGGATATTCAGAACCCGGCATACCCAGAAATCCTTTTCAACAATAGAAGGAATAATACCCAGCTGCTCGCCCATGTGGCGGCACAGGAATATTCGATCTTCGGATGGGAGGCCAAGGAAATCACTCATGGGAGACAGGGGACGCTATGACTTGTTGTAGAATGGGGCGCATCCATACAGGAACAAGTTCCATATCACGAGATAATTGTTCCTTTTCCGTATCGGAAAGCCGCTTGGTTAATTGAGTGACCACAAAATCACGATCTATCGACTTCCTGCCCAGCGAGCGCAACGCTTGAACGACCAATCCCGTAATACTCCCCGACAGGCGCATCAGCTTCGGAGATGTCTTCTTGAAGCGGAGTTTCCATCCACCTACGTGAACCGTTGCAGAAGGTCGATCCGTCAAATACTCGTACCGCCCGGCCATTTGGTCGGAAAGCCATAAAGCGTTAGCGGCATGGATTCCATTAGGTAAAAGACGAGCTTCATTTTTCCTTGCCCAGGCTTTCGCTACCTGCTCCGGGTCAGTTGGTACAGGCAAATTAAATCTCTTGTTGGTTGCCGGTATCTCATAGATACCGGGAAGGATACGCTTGAGCTCGCCATCTCTTGCCATGCGAGAAAGAGCTTGATCTACTGCTGTCCTGGGCCAGAACGCAAGAAAATCGGAAGAAGTAATCACCTCTCCTTTTGCCTTCTCGGAAAATATTTTTTCCCTCAGCTGGCTCCTGATGCTCCCCTTCATGATTAAAGGGTATTGTTTATCTGACTAAAGTCAATAAAAAATGCTGTTTATCTGACTAAAATGACTGAAGCAAAGATCAACTAACCGCATCGGGAATGATAGAAAGGTATGCTTCAGCATCCTTACGAGAAACACCCTGCCTGTAGTGGGATTCGGTCATCTGCGTTCCACTATGTCCCATCCAGCGGGCAACATCCGGCAAGGGATGGAGAGCTGCCTGATAGGAAGCGAATGAGTGTCGCAACGCATTCTTTGGTATCGTGATGCCGGCTTTGGCTGCCAGCTGATCCAGACGATAGCCATATCTGAGTTCGTCATCCCGGTTCATTGGTTCCCATTCGCCTGCGGCCAGCCATGCCTTGATTTGCGGGGAGGTGGGTATGTAACGATCCTTCGTTTTTCCCTTGGGTCCTTTCGCGATCTCACGCGAAACAAAGATATCTTGATGTCCATCCGGTTTGTCCTTGTATTGAACAACCTCTGAACGTCTTAGCCCGCACAATCCCTGTAGAACAATACGGGAAAGCATGGGGCGGTCATATTTTAATGCCGCCTCAAGCAATTTCCGGAATTCGTCCGGGGTAAGAATCCCGATGGAGATGTGATTCCTGGAAGGAGCGACGGTCAAGGAGACCGGGTTTTTCTGAATCAGATCGTGCTGAGTGGCCCAAAGGAAAAAGGCATTCAGCGTACCCCGGTATCTGTATTTGCTGGTATTCGAGAGGGGCTTTCCCTGATACCGGAACGAATCCAGTTTGTCATTGATTTCGGCAGCGGTGATTGATGACAACTCCCGGTTGGTCCAGCCTTGCTGCCATTTATCAAGTTCATGAAGGACGTTCTTATGGTGGGCCGGCTGGCATTGGCCCCGATCCAGCATCAGCTGCCTCTCCTTTCGATACTGAGCCATGGCGTCATCCAGGGATATACCCGCCGGGGGTGGCTTCGGGGCGGTAATGTCAATATGATCAGCAATGACGCTTAATTGTGATCCGAGTAAATCCTTGATTTCCTGCTCTTTGGTATCCGTGAGAGCATCTTTCCACCACGAAAGGAGATCAGTTGCAAATGCCTTTACCTCTTCAGGATCTTCATGCTGGTACAAATATTGAAGCGTATGTTGCAGAAGGTTGTTGTTCTTTCCAAATTTTCTCCACAAGCGGATAGCGAACATTTCGACCACGGATTCTCCCTCTGCAACCATATTGAAGATTGCCAGGGCATCGTCGATATGCCCCTTGTCATACATATCGTAGAGAGCCCGGGCTTCGTCGTAATCGCGGAAGGTGCGCTCTTTCCATTCTCCCGTGTCCTTGTCAACAAAGCGGAGCCGCCAGACTGAAGGGCGGCCTTTCTTCTGAACTTCGGTGAGTTTGACTTTGCTGCCATATCGGCCTTTGGCATGCTTCCTCTTCATGTAACGAGAGTAATGGTTTACAGAAAAAGTTTCAAGACGAATTAGGGGACAAACTGGGGGACATATTTATAAATTGTTTACAATGAATAAAAGTGTCTAGATTCAGGTTCTAGTGGGGGTTCCCCCGTGAAGGTTCGAGTCCTTTCGGGCGCACCAAACAAGGCCCTGCAAGTTAACTGCTTGCAGGGCCTTACTGGTTTTATGATGTATTCGTGCATTGGCTTTGACGCAACGCCGGAAGATTGGTGAAGGGGCTGGATAAGGATTATTGCCCCGTTGTTAAGGAACGCCTGTGGTTTTCAGGGGAGGGGGCGTTGCCTTTTTGGGAGTGGATGCCTGCGAATTGTTCATGCGCCAGCTTCATGAACATGCAGGAGGAACATTTCCTTTCAGCGGTAATGCGTTGCCTGCGCTCCTGGTCGTAAAGTTTCTCGTAGCGTTCGGCGCGTTTCATTTCCCTCCAGAGGAAGATGCCCATCACGGCTGCCACGGAGGCACCGTTTTGAACGTATTCAAGCAGGGGATTGAGTTCTGAAGTCGCCATGCAAACAACCGCAAGGGTGTTGGCTAAAACGACACTTGTAGTAACGGCAGTCTGGGTCATGGGGCTGGAAAGGTCATGTTTCGAAACTTCTGCGCGCTTCGGAAATGCTTCCGAATTGATGGAGCTGCAAATGCGGCGGATCTGTAAAGGATTTCCATGTTCCTCCCCACTCCAGGCCGTCAATTTTTGCGTAAAGTTTGCCAAGAGTGGTGTAAAGAGGGTGATTGGGCAGGTAGTTGCGGTCCTGGAAAATTCCAAAATCCCAGGCCAGGCCGAAGTTGTGCCAGCTCTGGCCGCCGCGGGCATTCGTTACTTTAGGGCGTTGCCTGTAGAGGTCATTCTGTTCGGCATACGTGCGCGTTCCGCAGATAATTTTTGCTTCATATCCCTGGTTGACGGCTTCATTCCGGGCCAGTTTGAACCACTGCCGGGCGGCTTTTTGCGCTTCCGGAAGAAGGGTGGAGATGTTCCGTTCGGTGCGTTCGTCAAAGCATCCGATCTCCATTTTGTACCGGTCGGCGTCCGTGCTCCAGCGTTCCGTTCCGTTCCGCGTGCCGTTGCCGGGAATGCCGTCAATGGCTCCGTGATAGTACCCGGCCAGGCGCAAGAGCCTTTGCCAGTAGAAGGTATCTTTCTGCAGGTCGGAAATGCTGTCAGCCATTGTCGTGGTTTTCCTGTTCCTTTTTCCGGTCTTTGGTGACAATGCCGATGAGGCCTGCCACCGCCATGCCTGCGGCGATAATCTGGTCGGCAAGAGCTTGTTCGATAGTGGCTCCGCAGGCTGTGGCCAGGGCAAGGAGGCCCAGCCATGTGGAACGTTCCGTCAGTCGATTGAGAATGTATTTGAACATGTGATGGTCGGTTGGTATTGAAAAGTCCCTCTGTGGGAGAAGGGGGAACCCGCCTTTCCGGGAGATGCCAAAGGATGGGGAAAAGGTTTTTCCGAATCCTCTCCGCCAATGAGGAAAGGGGGCTATCGGTTCTCCGCACAAGTTGCTCTGAGGTTGCTGCCGCGATTTGCAAAGATTCCGCGGATATTTTTATTGCTTGCCCTAATCGGCAAAATCCGTCACAGGAAACGATACTTGTCTTTTATTCATGAAGATACCATAATGCGCCAACCAACGCCATTATGAATAACCGTTTAACATCGTTTATTATCCGCAGATTTCTACCATTTCTCCGATATGAATATCTCAGGGAATTGGAAGCGTACCTCAGAAAAGAGGTAACCGGTTTTCCTACTGTAATTCCTCCTGAACCTTTTTCCGACCGCCAACAGCTGGAGGCATACCGCAGGGCTCTCGGGCAAACTATTATTTCCGGCATTTGTTACCGGATGTACGGCCTTAAAAAGGAGACGGACAGGATTTACCGTATTTTCCACCTTTTGCAAACGTGCAGTTCCGGTGAAGCTACTGCGGATTTGCGGGAATACGCCGAATCGTTGGGCGTTTCCGTCAACAGAGATTTTTCCAATGGAATTGAACTCGCCGTTCTGCATTTTCTGGACGGCAATATCAGCTTGCTCAGGCAGATTGAGGAATTGCATTCCATTAAAAAGAGGAAATCGTATCGTATTCTTCCCCCCATGAAAGATGCGCTTCCTTTCCCCATGATTACGGAGAAAGAAAGGGAGAAGGAAAAAGAAGGCTGCCGTCAATATCTGTCCCGAATTTTGTCGCAGAAGGGGATGACTGACGTATGCGTTATCAGCTGTGACCGGATTTCCTCTGATTACTGGTTTACCATCAAACGGGGGCATTATCAGGAAACCGTTGATGAGGTTGACACGTCGGCCAAAGAGATAGTCAGCAGCATACGTACTCCCGGGAATACGGACATTGTCATCTACAGGGGGAGTTCGAAATGCCTGTACATCAATTTACAGGTCAGCGCCAGAATCCAATGGATGATGCGGGCCTATGCCGTCATTGCTGGCCGCATGCTGTTCGGCTCGGATATTTGGGAATTAAGGAACCGCTACACCCTGAGCGTGTTTAATAAGAAGTCCATCGCCGACATTGAGGTGTTTAATAATATTCCGGGTCTGCGAAGGGTTGCTGTTTATAAGCTTGTCATGTCCAGGCCTCTCCATGCAAGGAAGAGGACGGAGAAAGAGGTGTTGATGAGGGGATTTACAGGCACTTACAAAAGCCTTTCCGAGCTTGGCGATGAAGACGGCCCCCTGATTGTCGTCCCCAGCGGGTTCCATGTGGACAAAGCGTTTTTTTATTTTGAGTTTGAAGAAGGAGACCCGAAAACCGTTTCTTTGACTCCCGATTCCAATGGCTTGGAATTGGAAAGCGAGCAATACAGGCTCATTGATATGTATTTTGAACAGGCTGGTTTTGACCAGTTGTACAATAGGATTCATGGAGCTTAATTACGGCAATATCCTCAATATCATTATTGAAAGTGAGAGCCTGGAGTCTCCCGATTGGATATGGAAGGCCAGGGTGGGCGGGGATTTTTATCCGGGGCACTGGGTATGCGGCTGTAAACTTGCCGGAATATCCGGTGACTATTACAACCCCGACGATATCGGCAATCCTTTGAAAGTGGTGGCTCTGCCTCCGGAAGAAGAGCCTTTTTACGAGTACGGAGGGAACCCCGGGGAAGAAGACCGCAGGCGTTTTTATGTATTGAAGGAACCCTGCTGCCGGGAGCCTGTTGAGAGGAGCGAGCTTTTTGTGCATGCCCTGGTGTTCAGGAAGATTGCTTTGAATATTGCCCGTTCCTGCGGAAAGACGGAGAGGGAAATCAGCGGAACGGAGCTGATTCCGGAGTGCCTGATCAGGCTTTTTGATTTTCCTGTAACCGCCTATTTTGCTTTTGCTTTTGATGAGCGGCTGGTTTCCAGATGCCTGCGCGTCATCCGGCAGGCACAGCCGGAAAGGCCCTTTCTTCTCTTGGTGATGGGGAAGCGTTGGCGGACTGCTGCCATGGAGGCTGCAATTGTTGAGAAGTACAAAGGCATCGTTGTTTCCATTCCCGATGTTATGGTGACGACGAAAGATGGATTTGCCTGGGCATACGGCTATTCCTGGGAGTGGCTCAGGCAGGGCATGCCTGTGCATGCGCGCACGGGGGAAAGCCTTCCAACCGGCACCATGTGGGAGGATCTGTGGATTTCCGTGACCGATGAGCGGGAAATAGTCTTTTCCTATTCACGGGGCGGTGGAGAAGTGAAGGAATTCATGAGGTTTTCCTATCGGGAGGAAAAACGTTTTTTCAGCAGGCAACGGGCGGCGGCGGGCCAGGATTCCACGAAGCCGGCTTATAAGATGCTGTTTTTGTACGTAATGAATCCGGATAAAGCCTGTTTGGACAAGGAACTTCTAAAAAGGGCCGGGATAGGGAATGAGGCGGAAGCCAGGTCGGATTTGAGAAAAGTTCTTGTGGAAAGACTACCCCAGCTGGCGGAAAGAGACCCGTTTGCCAAGAAAAGGGAGAAGTCAAGGCAGGGCATGTACCGCCGGTTCCAGGTAGTGCCCTGTAAATCTTATATCCGTCCTTTGGAACTGATGCTTTCGCTTGAAAGGAAGCCGGAAAGGCACAGGTAGGAGGGCAGGCGGTTATAGACCCTCCCCATGAGCGGCTAGCTGGATGAGCTTATTCGTCCAGCTAGCCGTTTTCTTTTGGTAAATATATGAATTTCAAATAATAATGATGATATGAAAGTGGGGCGTTTTTCGCTAGCTGGATAAGTCCGCACAGGGTTGGTGAATATGCACGAAAAGCAATCACCACCCTTGTTGGAAACCGTGGAAAACCACGCCTTATATCTCGCTCAGCGCCTCCGTTCAAAAGCAAAATCCATCGGATTTCAGATACCTGAGGAAGAGTATCTGGATGTCCTTCAACGGTTCAGAATCCGATGCTGGGAAATTTGCCGCCGTTACCGGAAAAGCGGCGCCGCCGGCATGAAAACATACCTGGGCAATGCGACCGTTTTTGAGCCGGAACGCTATTTGCGCGAGAGGAACCGGAAGAAGAGGCTGCTGCTGCGGGAAGCCCGTCCTCTTGAATATGAGAATGGCCGGGAAATTGATGCTGATGAGCATTCGGAATTCCTTTCCGGGCTGATGTTCCGGGAAGAATTCGCGCGGGAAATGGAATCTCTGGAGCCGCTGGAGAGGGCGCTGGTTGAGGCATTGATTGACGCTGAAGGGAATTTGTCACGGGCTGCCAGAAGCATTCGTCTGGAGGAAAGCAGAGCGCGCCGAATCAGGAAGCGCCTCCGGGAGGAAAAATTCACTTTTTTAAGAAATGGGCGGCGAATTTCCGGAAACGCGGCAAGCAATCATAGTGAAGGCAGATGAACGTTCTTTCTTTTCTGGCGCATGCCCTGTCCGGGACAGCTCCGTGAAGAGCCGTTTATTCGCTTTATCAAGAACCATAAGCATTTGAAAAACAAAATGATGAATACAACAAAAACATGCGGGAATTCCAGTTCCCGGCCTCAGCGTTCGGAAAATTCCCTTTCCTGTCCCGTGGCGGATGCCGCGGCAGGCCCCTCTCATGAACCCCTGCTTCCCGTAGGCACGGTTGCCGGAGATATCAGGAACAACGACATTGTCCTTCCCCGCCTGAACATTGTTCAAAGCGTAGGCGCCCTTTCCGGGATATTTCCCCCCGGCAGTATCATCCTCAACAGGGAGGTTGTTCTTTCCGACGGAAGCGTTCCTCTGGAGCTTTCCGTGCTTTCCGCACGCAAGCAGTTTATTGAAAAACTCCCCTTTGATTCCGTGGAGAAGCCGGCCGTCTTCAATTCTCTGGAAGAAGTAAGAGCCGCCGGCGGCTCGGTCGGCAGAGAGCCGGGAAACCGGCCTTCTTTCGCTCCCGTTCTGCATGTGCAGGCGCTTTTCAAGGCTCCAGAGGGCGTGGATTATCCCTTTCCCCTGGAGTACGAAGGAGAGGCTTTCGGGCTGGCTGCCTGGTCCCTGCGCGGCATGGCTTATTACCTTGCGGGGCGCGACATCCTCACGGCTTCCAGATTTGCCCTGAGGAATGAAGTATTCGCCGGCAAGTGGAAGCTTACGACCAGGCTCAGGAGGCTGGAACATAATGGCATTTTCATTCCCGCGCTGCGCAGTGCGGGCCGCAGTACACCGGAGTTTTCCTCCTTCATCAGGAGCATTGGTTAAATTTCTTACCCTCCGCAACGAAGAGCAGCGTTCATGAGCAGTCCAATCAGGAGATTATTCGTCAACGGGTTCCCGAGCCTCTACGGAGGAGCGGGAACGGAACTTCACCACCAGATCATTGTCTGGCGCAAGATGGGCGTGGAAGTCCATATCATCCCGTCCTGGGATTACCACGGGGAGCCTCTTTACAACGAGATGGTTTCCCTGGGCGTCATTATGCACGCCCCAGCGGACTGGTCGGCCGTCCAACCCGGCGACCCCGTGCTCGGTTTCTGCAATGCCGGCTTCCTCAACGCCTTGCCGGAAATACGCAGGCATACGAAACGCACAGTTTTCATCAACTGCATGACGTGGCTTTTCCCCAGGGAAAAGGAGGCCATGCAAAAGGGGGAAATCGCCATGTTCCTCTATCAGAATGAAGCCGTCCGCCAGGAAGCCATGCCCGTGTTGCGCAAGCTCAACGGCGACCCGCAAGTGCAGTTCCTGACCTTCAGGCCCTATTTCCATGCGGAATCCTTTCCCTTTATCCGGGAACGCGATGAGGATTTCTTCGGTTGCGGGCGCATCTCCCGCCAGGATGCCGACAAATTCGCGGCCAACACCCTGCATATCTACGGCGCATTTGAATCCCCCGTGGAGAAGCGCGGCCTTTTCCTCGGTTTTGACAAGAGGAGCGAAGCCAAGATAGGCCGGCCCTTCGACTGGATTCGGATTGCCCGCAATCAAAGGGAAGTTTCCCAGCAGGATTTTTATAGGCACAGCCGGATCATCCTCCAGCCGACGGATACGACGGAGAACTGGCCCCGCATCGGTTTTGAGGCGATGGCCAGCGGTAGCGTGCTCATTGTGGACAACCGGGGCGGGTGGCGGCAGATGGTGGAGCACGGCAAAACAGGATGGCTGTGCAGCAACGAAAGGGATTTCATCTACTACGCTTCCAAAATGGCCTGTGAACCGAATCTTCGCGACGACATGGCGGAGGCGGCCCGGGCGCGCGGCCTGGAGCTGGGCGGGCTGGATGTTTCCCTGGAGAGCTGGAAGGAAGTGCTGGAGGCGATGGCAAGACTCCCGGAATGAACATGGAACGGAAAACCGGCCTTATGAATAAAAAATATGTTTCCCCGTGTTTCCTGCCCGGCATGCGGCTGGGCAACATCATGTTCACGCTGGCGGCCGCCTGTGCCCACGCCCGTACCGTAGGGGTGGAGTGCCGGGTGCCCTGGGCTTACAATGACGCTTCCCTGATGCTGCGCTCCCGGCTCGGCGGCTGGGTGCTCCCTTCTACGCCGTGCGGCACCAATGAACCTCCATCCTGGCAGGAACCTTCCTTTGCCTATTGTCCGGTTCCCTCCCGCATCCGGACGGGCGGGCTTCGCGGCTACTTCCAGAGTGCGCGGTATTTTGAAGGGCAGGAAGCGTTCATCCGGGCGCTTTTCGCGCCTCTCACCGCGGAGAAGGAGCCCGGCGCCGTTGGCATTCACATCCGGCTTGGGGACTACAGGCGCCTCCGTGACAAGCACCGCATTCTGGACCCTGGTTTCCTGCGGAGGGCCGCAGGGCATTTATCATCCGGGAAGAACCGTCTGGTGCTGTTCAGCGATGAGCCGGACGAGGCGGCGGAGATGCTTGCGCGCGTGCCGGCATTCGGACGCTTTGCGCTGGAAATCGACCGCGGCGCTCCGTGCGAATCCCTCCGCCGCATGACGGCGATGGAGGAACTCGTCATGTCGTGTTCTTCCTTTTCCTGGTGGGGCGCGTGGCTGGGAAATACCCGGAAGGTCATCGTTCCGCGCGACTGGTTTGTCGGCGGTGTGGAAGACTACCGGGATATTTACCTGCCCCATTGGGTAACACTGTAATTCCGCCACGAACCCATACCCGTAAAACAATGAATACGAGAACCGTTACAAGCCTCTGGGTGGGAGGGGAACTTCCCCTGATGTCCGTTCTGTGCATCAAATCGTTCCTGGACCATGGCCATGCTTTCCAGCTTTTCACCTACCGGAATTACGACAATATTCCCGCAGGAACGCTTGTGCGCGATGCGCGGGATATTCTCCCGGAGGAGGCGATTTTCCATGATTCCCACAATAGCCTGGCGCCGTTTTCCGATTGGTTCCGCATGAAATTCCTTTCACAGGAAGGCGGCTTCTGGGTGGATATGGACGTCATCTGCCTGGGTGATGAACTTCCTGCCTCTCCTCTCTGGTTTTGCAGGGAGTGGGCGGAGGTGGTGGCCGTAGGCGCCATGGCCTTTCCTCCCGGTCATTCCGTTCCCGCAACCCTGTGCCGCCTTGCTGAGGATCCGGCGCTCCGCGTCCCCTGGGACTCTCCGGAAGAAGTCCGGGCCAAGGAGGAACTGCTCCGCCGTGTGCCGGATATCGCCGATCGCCGGCGCCAGGTGCCATGGGGATTTTGCGGCCCCACCGGGATGACGCGCGCGTTGCGCCACTGCGGCCTGTTTGACCGGGCCGCTCCGTCTTCCCACATGTATCCGGTCCCCTGGACGAGATGGCGCGACTGCTACAACGGCAGTATACGCCTTGCCGGGCCGGAATTGTCCAATGCCTGGTGCGTCCACCTCTGGGGAGAGATGGCCAGGCGGGAGCCGGACGCTTGGGAAAATATGAGCCGCAGCAGCATGGCAGGCGAGCTGCTGGACAGGCATCTGCCGGGCCACGCCTGGAAGCCTGCCCCCGGGCCGCGTAAAAAAGTGAATATCCTGGTGGGCATCTGCAGCTGCACAGGCGCGGCGAACCGCCGCAAGGCGTGCCGGGAGACCTGGCTTTCCCATCCTCAGGAGGGTGTGGAATGCAGATTTTTCCTGGGGCGGCGCACTCCTTTGCCCAATGAGCCCGATGTAGTGGCCCTTTGGGTGGAGGACGATTACAGGCACCTGCCCGCCAAGGGGCTCGCCTTTTATCAATATGCCCTGGAACATTATGACTTTGACTGGCTTTTCAAGTGCGACGACGATACCTGGCTGGCGCTTGACCGCCTGGAAAGCCTCTGCGACGGCCGCTATGACCTTGTGGGCGACATGTCCCTGGCGGACAGGGGGTTCCCCAGCGGCGGAGCGGGCTACCTGATGAGCCGGGCGCTTGTGGAGGGCATTGTGGCGCACGGCGGCCGGGTTCCCGCCGTCGGGGCGGAGGACGTCATCTTCGGCCGGCTGGCGCGGGAACTGGGCGCGCGCGTCCATGCCACGCCGCGCCTCTTCCTCAGCCATGCTCCGGCGCCCCACCGCCTGAATGACCAGGTGAGCGCCCATTGGTGCTCTCCGGGCAGGATGCACGGCATTGAGGCCCTTTTCCATGATGAGCCGGTGGCCGTTTATGACGCCGTGCATCCCCATTGGAGGGACGAACTCCTGTTTTTTGCCCGGGGCCGTTTCATGCGCGGCGCCGGCGGCTGCGCCGGGCGCTACGTCCTGCAGGACGGGCTTCTCACGCTGTTCTGGGATGACTGGGCGCCGGAAGCTCTGGAAAAAAACGGCAGCGGATTTTCCTGCGGTCCGTTCTCCCTGACCCCTGCCGCCGGCAGCCGGCAGCTTCCTTTTCCGGAGTCCGTGTCCTGACGGGCATGGTCTCCATTCCCTGTTCTTCCCATCCGTCCGCCGTGGTGCGGCACGGGGAAGGAAGATGAACCAATCCAATCGGCGCTTTTCGCGCCGCAATAAAACAACAATCATCACACAATGTTTACCAACGATCAACAAAATGACGACCCCTCTTTGAACAGGGGTTCCGCAAACATGATTAACTCCAACCCCGCCGCCGGGCTTCCCGATGCGGCCAGCCAGTCCGGCGCGCCGAGCGCCGCAGCGCCCCTCAATGCCATGTCCACACCCATTCAGCCATACGGCGCGGATTCCGTTATTTATGAGAAATCCGACAACTTCGTTCAGACGTCTGCCGGAGCCGATGTCTTCATGTCTCCAGTCAACGACACCTTTACCGTCCCGGAAGGCGGGGCCACGGCTGTGGCCAGCCTGACGGTGGATGACTGGGGCAAGCTGACCATTTCCGGCCCGGGCGGCACGTTTGAGCTGGACCTGACCTCCGCCGCCGATGAACCCGGAGAACTGGGAGGCCACCAGGAATGGTCCAAATCAGGCTCCTTTGAGTTATCCGAAGGCACGTACACTCTCTCCATCACGCACCAGAACATCGACATGCCGCACAACGAATACAACCAGTCCGTGTGCAGATACTCCGTGACGGTGACCGCGCATGGGGACTCCAGCAGCAGTTCAAGCAGTTCGGACACCCCTCCTTCCTCCCTGTCGAGCAGCTCCTCTTCGGATGTGCCGCCGGAGGAAAAGGAAATCTGCTGCCGTTGCGGTACGTGTACGGACGCGGAAGGCAATGAATACACCATTGCGGCGGAAAAACTGCCGGGTGACCCCGGCGTGGAAATCTGCATGTCCCAGGCCGAATTCCTGGCCAGGGGAGGGGCTTCGGCTCCGTCTCCCGCGGCCTTCAGCCTCCGCTCCGCGGAAAACGCCCGTGAAGCGGCGGAAGCCTGCGGCGGCCTGAAATACGTGAGCCCGTGGGCCTGGCGCGCCCATCTGGACGAAACGTCCGGCCTCATCACCATGGTGCCGCCGGCGGGCGCCGCGCTTTACTTCAACGTGCAGGCCGGTTCAGATACGGCCCTGCCTGCGGGCATTTCCCGCAAGCGCGACTTCAGGGTGCAGCTGCTGGATGAAACTCTGGCTCCTGCCGCTTCCGGCGCCCCCGCCTACCTTTCCCTGGTGGACGCGGACGGGCAGAAAATCCGCTTCTCCGCGGAAACCGGCGCTGTGGTCGGCATGACCTCCGCCTCCGGCAGGGTTCTTCTGGCGGAAGACTACTTCCGGAATGTGAACAATACGTATGACCATGAGGGCAGCCTGGTAAGCAGCTACAGCGCTGCGGAGGGGCTGATGCGCACCCGGACCGGAGCGGACGGAGAACTCGTCATGGAATGGTACGCTCCCGCCGCCGTCACGGTCCTGGCCGACGGAACATACGAGGTAACGGGGGAACCTTATAAAACCTCCTCCTTCCTGTCCTCGGAAGAAAACGGCGTGCGGACCACCGTCATCACGCGCCAGCAGCGCGGACTGCCGGCCCACACCATCACCCGTACGGAAGAACCCGGCAGAGTCAGCATCGCCAAAGGCCAGGGGGACGACACCATCATCCGCACCATTGAAACCAACCGCCTCTACGGAGGCCTCTCGGAACGCATTGAGACCGTCAGGGGCATCAACGATGCCGAGCCTGTTTCCTGCAGCCGCAGCGTCAGGCAATACACGGACGGCGGCTGGCTGCTGGTAAGCGAAACGGAAGCCTTCAACACGCCGCTGGCGCGGACGACCTCCTACGAATACAACAGCCAGTACCGCGTCTCCCGGATCAACCGCCCGGACGGAGGCTACACGCGCTATGAATACGACGGCGAAGGACGGGTCACGCTTGAGGCGGCGCCCTGGGCCGGCGGCGGAGAACAGGTAACCCGGACCGAATACGCCGGCCTGCGCTTCTACGACAACCGTCCGGCGCGTGTCGCCGAATCCCGGGTGCTGTCCGACGGCACGGAAATCGAACTGACGGCCGTCGCTTACGCCTATGAGCAGTCTCCTCTCATGGAACGGGTTGTCAAAACCGTGACTGCCGCCGGTTCCAGCCAGGAACAGACAAGCGTGGAAGAAACGTATGGAGAAGCCGCCGCCTATCCCTATGCCGCCGGGCAAATGAAATTCACCCGGGACATTGCCGGAGTGGAAACCTCCTATGATTATGAGGCGGCCGCGGAACACGGTGCCGCGCATAAAAAGACGGCCATCACCAAAGCCGGTGGCGGACTGGTGGCCGGACAGAGCCGCAAGACGGAATCGTTCATTGCCGCCAATGATACGGTGCTTTTTGAGCAGGAAAGCATCTGGGATGGTGAAAACTGGCTGCTGCTCTCAAGCGGCGCCCATGAATACGATGAAGAAGGCCGCCGCACGAAAACCACGCGGGGCAACGGCCGCGTCAGCGCCACGTCCTGGATGTGCTGCGGCAAGCTCTCGGAAACGGACGAAGATGGTGTCCTGACGTCGTACGGTTACAACAGCGCCCACCAGCTGGTGGAAACCATCCGTTCGGAAATCAGCGACGGAGAAACGGTCGTTACCCCGGAAACCATCACCACCTACACCCGGGACGCCGCCGGGCGCGCCCTGCAGACGCGCCGGGACAGGGGAGCCATGACCACGACGGAAAGCGTGGAATACGACAGGCTCGGCCGTATCGTCAGGAAAACCGATGTGCTGGGCCGGGTGACGGCGACAGCCTACAGCGAAGACGGCCTTACGGAAACCGTCACGACGCCCTCCGGCGCTACCCTCGTCACGGAATATCATGCCGACGGCTCCGTACTTCATGAATACGGCACGGGACAGCGCGAACGCTGCCATGTCTATGACATCGACAATAACTGTTTGAGGGAAACCGTTACCCTGGCCGGCCAGGCCATCATCCTTTCCCGGACCCTGGTCAACGGCTTCGGACAAAGCGTCGTGCAAGTGACGCCCACGACTGCCGGGTTCCTGTATGACCGTTCCGAATACGATGAACAGGGGCGTCTCATCCGCACATGGAGGGATGCGGGAACGCAGGAGGAGGCCGTCGCCATGGCGCCTACGCTCTATGAATACGATGCCTTTGGCAACATGACCAGGGAAACGCTCGCCCTGGCGGAGCAGCCCGCTCCGGACAACAGCCCCATCCGGGAATATGCCTTCAGCGTGGAAAACGCGGAGGACGGCGTCTATATGGTGACGGCGCAAACCCGGTACAATGCTGAGGGGCAGCCGCTTGTCTCCGTACGGAAGCAGCTCCTGTCCGAACTCTCCGGAGTTCTGGAAACAAAAGCGGTCATCATAGACGAACGCGGCTTGACTTCGGCGGAATGGACGGAGTATGCTGAAAATACGAAAAGAATCCAAAAGAGCGTTGTCCCTTCTTCCAGCGTCACGGCTCAAACGGTGGCGGCGGACGGCTTCATGCTCTCGCAGAAAGACCACGCGGGCATCACGGAGACGGCTGCCCGCGCCTATACGGCCGCGGGCATGACCCTGACCCGCACGGACGGCCGCGGCAACACAACGGCGATCCGGACCGACCTGGCCGGTCGGGCCGTCAGCGTGACGGACGCCGCCGGGAATGAAACCGTGACGCAATACGACGCCTGTCACGACCTGGCCGCCGTGGTGACGGACGCGCTGGGAAATACGGTGTGCGCCAGATACGACGCCAGAGGTCGGAAAACGGCCGAATGGGGGACGGGGACGCAGCCCCTGCTCCTGGGCTATGACGAGGCCGACCGCCTGGTGAGCCTGACCACCTTCCGCGCGGCGCAGGAAGGAGACATCGCGGAGGACCCCTCCGATCGCGCGGACGGCGACACTACCTCTTGGAGCTATGACGAAGCCACGGGGCTGGAAACGCGCAAAACGTATGCCGACGGAACGCACGTGGACAAAACCTGGGACGCCTTCAACAGGCTTGCCACGGAAACAAACGCCCGCGGCATCGTGAAGACCTGCACTTACGAACAGGCCTGCGGGCTGCTGGTGGGAATCAGCTACTCGGACGCCACGCCCGGCCAGAGCTTCGTCTACGATCACCTCGGTCAATTGACGCAAATCACTGATGCTGCCGGAACGCGGACCTTCGCCTACAATCCCTACGGAGAACTGGAAACCGACAGCCTTGCGGCAAACGGCATCGCCTGGCAGGTCTCCGAGCGCTATGACGGGCTCGGCCGTCAGGCGGGGTACGAATTAAGCGCGGACGGCCGCCGCGTCCAGCAGACGCACCTGTCCTATGACGGGAAAGGCCGCCTTTCTACCCTCACGGCGGAAGGCATGAAAAACCTTCTTCTGGATCTACCTCGAAAGAGAGGAAGAGAACAGGTTCCACTTCTTGATCAAAAACGTAGACGATGAACTGGGACTGGTCTACTACAACTACCGACATTTCAATCCGCTTGACGGAAAGTGAAGCATTTACTACTTATGGAGTCCCCATACTGACATTTCTATTACCAGTGAAGACATCCGACAAGGTATCTTTCAACGAGGAAGTTTTATGCAATATGCAGTAATAATTAATTGTGGCTGTAATGAGGAAATTTTGCTAAAAGATAAAAATACCCCCCTATTTGTGAGAGTATGGGGAAATTTTTAGGAGTGCTATATATGACGTCAAAGATAAAACTGATTATATGGTTTCTAAATAATAGTTTTCTAAATTTTCAGATTTAATTTCAAAAAATTCTGTTATAATGTAATGAAAAGAATAATAAAAATAAAAGAGAAAAATATAGATAAGGAATCTGCGATTATAACGATAAAGATCATAGTTTTTCCAATTGTTTCATTTGTGATAATTATATTTGGTATTTTTTTTCTTGTCGGAAAGTTAAATAATTTTTATTATTTGCCAGAAAATTATCGAGGAAATACATTAGAACATCATCATGAACAGCTTGCCCAGGAAGGTTTTTCGTATCTTGGAAAAACGGAAACTCAGGGAGTTTCTAAATATTTAGCTAAAGATATATATATATATAGAAAAAAAGTATTATTGGGTTTTTATCATTATATCATGTTATCTAAAAAGAAAAATGGATTAAAGATAGATTCTGGAGGTCAGTATTTATCTACTCCTTTCAATAAATTAATTTTTTCATACTATAAAAATTTTGTTCCTAAAGAACGCCCCCCGATAGTCAATCGAAAAGATATACAGTAGCGGTTCTGCAAGAATTTTTTGTTAGTTGAATATATGAGTTTTTAAAATCAGTGCATAGAATTTAGATAGTCTGAATACTAAGAGTGAAAGTAATTGCAAATTACTTTCACTCTTAGTATTTATTAGAAAGAAAATATGGTAAATGATTTTAAGTATATAGGTCTCAAATACTATTATAACCTTTATAACTTGACTATATTTACAATCAAGGTAGTATTTGGGAAACAAACAACAAGTAATAATGCTAATATCTAAAACAGGAAGTATCATTAGATCATGCAAGTGATAAGATTTTTATCATGGATAATGGTTGTTTATTGACATTATGAATATTAAAATATGATAGTCTGATTAAAAAATATAAAAATGAAGCCATTAATTTTAACAATATCAGGGTATCTTCTGATTATAGCATTTATAATTTTCGCGTTGTTGTTGTCTATATCTTTAGATTCAAGTTTATGGTATGATTGGATAGCACGAATGATACTGATCTTATCGGTAATTTTAAACATTTTATGTTTTTTTATGAGTATTTCACTTATATTAAAGAGACATAAAATTTTGATGAATATTTTAGCTCTTGTTCTTTCTATCACTTTCATAATTATATCATATCCGGTAATTCTTGAAGAAATTTCAGTTATCACTAACTAATTTTTGCGTATTATAACAATCAGAGATTAAAAAAATTGATTGACTAGTAAGTGATGTCCGGAGAGACAGCGAACTTCCACGCGCGCTACCTCTACCGTGACTACCTGCAGGTGGCGGAGTGCGACTTGACCGGGGAAACGCCGGTAGTTGTGCGCAGTTACATCTGGGACCCCTCGGAACCTGAGGCGACGCGCGTCCTGTCCATGACGCGCTGGGAAGCGAACGGGACGCAGGAGAAAGAGCATCTCTACTGCATGCACGACGCGATGAAAAACGTTACCTCCCTCTTCGGGGAAGAGTATATGGTCGCCGTATTCTGTACGAATACCGGCCGTATGGAGGTCTGACACGTCGGAAGGCAATATGGGGGAAGAAAACGGGTTCCGCTTCTCTAGCGAATACATGGATGGCGAACTGGGGCTGGTCTATCACAGTGTTCATCGGTATCAATTCGTTTGATATCTTTGGAGCGGCCTCATTCCTGTTGGAAATTTGTCAACGGGGGTTGGAAAGAGATAGGTATTCATGCAGAGTGAGTTCTGCAAATTTTGTTGAGGAAGTCTTTTGGAATTCTGTATGGGATTCAAGCTGCATCCGGTATGTTCCGGGTGCAGTTTTTGTGTAAACGGGTTGAGAAAGACTTGCCGTTATCCGCCTTCCGGGAAGAACGGAAAGCGGGAGCACAGCTGGAAGAATTAATTTTTTCTTAACAAGAAGAAGAAGGAAGTTAACTACCCAGAATGGAATTTCCGGATATATTGAGGCAATGTTTTTACATTATATTAAACATCGCCGGTCTGTTCCGGGACTTCGTATCTGCCATAGCGGTTTTTCCGTGAAATTTTTTCAGATAAAAAAGAAAAACGGCATAGAATAATATTTTTGTTTCCATATATGTTGGAATGGTTTGAATTTAAATTTCATAAAATATCATGATGGAATCATTGTTGGGTTTTATTTTTTGTCTATTGAGCGGAATATTCTGTTTTTGGCTCTTTTTCAAATGCGTCGACTGGTTTGAAAAAATCTAAAACTGTGCCTGTCTATGTATACATTATTATTTGTGATTAGCTTAATTGTGTTCGGTTATTTGATGTATGTCTTGATCAAACCGGAAAAATTTTAACCAGCAAGATGATGAAAACAGAAATTCTAGGTGTTATTGCGCAAATCGTTCTTATGGTGGCTTTGAGCTATCCTCTGGGGAAATATATTGCCAAGGTTTACAAGAAGGAGAAAACATGGCTTGATTTCATGAAGCCTGTTGAAAGGCTGATGTTCCGCCTGTCCGGGATTAATCCGGAGGAAGAAATGAACTGGAAGCAGTTCCTGCGGGCTTTATTGACCGTAAATCTGTTCTGGTTCGTATGGGGGATGGTTCTTCTGGTCAGCCAGGGGTATCTGCCCCTCAATCCGGACGGCAACGTCGGACAGACGTGCCACCAGGCGTTCAATACATGCATTTCATTCATGGTGAATTGCAACCTCCAGCATTACAGCGGGGAGAGCGGTTTGACCTATTTTACGCAGTTGTTCGTAATTATGCTGTTCCAATTTATTACGGCAGCTACCGGCATGGCCGCAATGGCAGGGATCATGAACGCTCTCAGTAAGAAGACAACTAAAACGATTGGAAACTTCTGGGATTACCTCGTGTTGAGTTCTACCCGTATTTTGCTGCCTCTTTCTCTGGTGGTCGGATTCATCCTGATTACTCAGGGTACGCCGATGGGGTTTGACGGTAAAATGGAAGTGACAACCCTTGAGGGAGTGGAACAAACCATTTCCCAAGGGCCTACCGCGGCTGTTGTGCCCATTAAACAGCTGGGAACGAATGGCGGCGGTTATTTCGGCGTTAATTCATCCCATCCGCTGGAAAATCCGACTTACCTTTCCAACATGGTCGAATGCTGGTCCATCCTGATTATTCCGATGGCGATGGTTCTGGCCTTTGGTTTTTATCTCAAGCGCAAGAAACTGGGATACAGTATTTACGGCGTGATGTTGCTTGCCTTTTTAATTGGCGTTTGCATTAACGTGTATCAGGAGATGAACGGCAATCCCCGCATAGAAGAGATGGGCATCGTCCAGGAAAGCGGGGCTATGGAAGGTAAGGAAATCCGGCTCGGATCCGCGGCTACAGCTTTGTGGAGCGTCGTTACGACAGTTACGTCAAATGGGTCCGTCAACGGGATGCATGATTCCACCATGCCTCTTTCAGGCATGATTCAGATGTTGAACATGCAGATTAATACGTGGTTTGGCGGCGTCGGGGTAGGGTGGATGAATTATTTCGCCTTCATGATTATAGCCGTGTTCATCAGCGGTCTGATGGTGGGAAGAACCCCCGAATTCCTGTGCAAGAAAGTAGAAGCCCGTGAAATGAAAATCGCTTCCATTGTGGCGTTGCTCCACCCGTTTGTGATTCTCGTCGGAACGGCTCTGGCTTGTTATCTGTTTGTTTACGCGCCGTCGTTTGTGGAAGGCGAAGGAGGGTGGGTCAATAATCCCGGCTTTCATGGATTGAGTGAATTTCTTTACGAGTATACTTCAAGCGCCGCCAATAACGGTTCCGGGTTTGAAGGGCTGGCCGATAATACCTGGTTCTGGAATTACTCATGCGGCATTGTCCTCATTCTGAGCCGTTTCATCCCGATCATCGGCCAGGTTGCCATCGCCGGGCTTCTGGCGGGCAAGAAGTATATTCCCGAGACGTCCGGAACGTTGAAGACGGATTCCGTAACGTTCAGCGCCATGACTTTTGCCGTGATTTTCATTGTTGCGGCTTTGTCCTTCTTCCCTGTCCATGCCTTAAGCACTATTGCCGAACATCTGAGTTTGTAAATTTAGGGTAGAATACGTTTACCACCAATAATATATTTACATATTTCCGTTCCAGTTTCTGGAATTGAAAAAGAAATCTACGATATGAAAAATTCCAATAATACTTCCCTGTTCCAAAGGGAACAGGTACGGGAAAGCTTGAAGCAGTCATTGATCAAGCTTCATCCGGGAATGATGATGAGGAACCCGATCATGTTTACCGTGGAAATCGCCACGATGATCATGCTTCTGGTAACCGTTTATTCCCTCTTCAGCGACGGACAAGGGGATTTCCTTTATAATTTCCTCGTTTTCGTCATTTTGTTCCTCACCCTTCTGTTCGCCAATTTTGCCGAAGCGATTGCGGAGGCCCGGGGAAAGGCGCAGGCCGACAGCCTGCGCAGGACGCGTGAGGAAACGCCGGCCAAGTTGATTGTCGATGGCACGGTTACCGTCATCAATAGTTCCCAGTTGAAAAAAGGGGATTATTTCGAATGTGTCGCGGGAGATATCATTCCCGCCGACGGGGAGGTTGTCGAAGGGCTAGCTTCCATTGACGAAAGCGCTATTACGGGGGAATCCGCTCCGGTTATCCGTGAGTCCGGCGGGGATAAGAGTTCCGTGACGGGCGGCACCAAAGTTCTGTCAGACCGTATCAAGGTGCTTGTCACCGCGCGTCCCGGAGAGAGTTTCCTTGATAAGATGATTGCTCTGGTTGAAGGCGCTTCCCGGCAGAAAACCCCTAACGAGATAGCGTTAACCATTTTGTTGGCTGTCTTTACCCTGGTTTTCCTTGTCGTCTGCATTACCTTGAAGCCGGCAGCCGATTATTCCGGAACGGAAATCAGCATTGCCGCCCTGATTTCCCTGTTCGTATGTCTCATTCCTACGACTATCGGCGGATTGCTTTCTGCGATCGGCATTGCCGGAATGAATCGTGCCTTGAGGGCCAATGTTATTACGAAGTCAGGGAAGGCTGTGGAGACGGCCGGGGACATCAGCACCCTCCTGCTTGATAAAACGGGTACGATTACGATTGGCAATCGGAAAGCGACGGGATTTTTCCCTGTCCAGGGTTTTGACAAGCAGGCTTTTGTTGAAGCCTGTCTGATGTCTTCCGTTTCAGACGATACTCCGGAAGGGAAATCGATTATCGAGCTTGGACATGAATACGGCGTCCATATGCGCAACCTTCATACGGAGGGGGCCCGCATGATTCAGTTCACGGCGGAGACGAAGTGTTCGGGCATTAATCTGAGCGATGGAACCGAAATCCGGAAAGGGGCTTTTGACACCATCCGCAAGATTGCCGAGGAAGCGGGAAATCCATTCCCCAAAGAAGCCGAGGAAATCATTGAAAGAGTGGCGGGCAATGGCGGCACTCCTCTTGTCGTCTGCATCAACAGGAAGGTTGTCGGCGTTATTGAATTGCAGGATATCATCAAGCCGGGCATAGAAGAGCGCTTCGAACGCCTGCGCAAGATGGGAGTAAAGACGGTAATGGTGACGGGGGATAATCCGAGTACGGCCAGGTATATCGCTGAAAAAGCAGGCGTTGATGATTTCATCGCGGAAGCCAAGCCCGAAGATAAGTTGAGTTATATCAGGAAGGAGCAGGCTTCCGGCAAACTGGTTGCCATGATGGGGGACGGGACGAATGACGCTCCGGCTCTGGCGCAGGCCGATGTCGGCGTAGCCATGAACAGCGGAACCCAGGCCGCCAAGGAGGCCGGCAATATGGTTGACCTTGATAATGACCCCACCAAATTGATTGAGGTTGTAGAAATAGGCAAGCAGCTGCTGATGACGCGCGGCACGTTGACGACGTTTTCCATTGCCAATGACGTCGCCAAGTACTTCGCGATTGTGCCTGCGCTGTTCATGATTGCGATTCCAGAACTTGCTGCGCTGAATATCATGCATCTGCATAGTCCGGAAAGTGCCATCCTGTCTGCGATTATTTTCAATGCAATCATTATCCCCATCCTGATTCCTCTGGCCTTGAGGGGCGTGGCGTACAAGCCCATTGGAGCCAGCGCTCTGCTGCTTCGCAACATCCTGATTTACGGAGTGGGCGGTCTGATTGCTCCCTTCATCGGAATCAAACTGATTGATATGGCTGTCGGCCTGTTTTTTTAACTGAAATAAATATATTGTTATGAGAAATTTAGTGAAATCATTGCGTCTTACACTTGTCTTTTGCGTCTTTTTCTCCATATGCTACATCCTAGTGCTGTGGATATTCGGATTGATTGCCGGCCCTGGCGGAGGAAATGCGGAAACCCTGGTTTTGAACGGGCGCGTGGTAGGCGCCGCCAATGTCGGGCAGCAATTCACGAAGGATATTTATTTCTGGGGCCGTCCGTCCCATGCGGGCGACGGTTATGACGCGTCCAGTTCATCCGGCAGCAATAAGGGGCCGACCAACGAAGAATACCTGGCCGACGTGAATATTCGGATAGATTCGTTCTTGAAGAAACATCCTTATTTGGAACGGAAGGATGTCCCTTCCGAAATGGTTACGGCCAGCGCTTCCGGCCTGGATCCGCATATCACTCCGGAGAGCGCCTATGTGCAGGTGAAGCGCGTTGCCAAGGCCCGCGGCATGGAGGAGGGGGCGGTGAGGTCTCTTGTCGATCAGGCCGTGGAAAAACCGCTGCTGGGCATGTTTGGCACGGAGAAGGTCAATGTGCTTAAGTTGAATATTGCTCTTGAGAAGGCTGATCCTTCAGGGAAGCATTAATTTCCTGATTGTTTAGGGCGGCAATGGCGATTCCGGATTTGGTGATAAATTGCCGCCTTGAAAAAATGAAATCAATTGCGGGCTTCATGTCATGGTAACGCCCGCAATTGATTTTCATTTTCAAAAGATTCTGTAAAATCAACAAGATGTTTTTAACCGCAGGAGCCGGGTGAATTTAATATGATTGACGGAAGTAACGGAGCAGAGCACTTTCTTGACCTGATACGGCGTTCTCGAAGGGGAAAGTTCAAGATTTACATTGGTATGATGGCCGGAGTAGGCAAGACGTACCGCATGCTGCAGGAAGCCCATGAATTGCTGAATAACGGCATTGATGTCAGAATCGGTTACGTTGAAACCCACGGGCGGCCCGGGACTGAAGCCATGCTCCGGGGGGTGCCCGTCATCCCGCGTAAAGTGGTTTTTTACAAAGGCAGGGAGATTGAAGAAATGGACCTGGACGCGATTCTTCAAGCCCGGCCCGAGTTGGTTATTGTTGACGAACTGGCTCATACCAATGTGGAAGGGAGCCGCCATCGCAAGAGATGGGAAGACGTGATGGAGCTGCTTGACGCCAATATTAATGTGATTTCCGCGATTAATATCCAGCACATCGAAAGCCTGAGCGGCGAAGTGAAGGAGATTACGGGGATTGAGATGAAGGAACGGGTTCCCGACAGGATTTTGCAGGAGGCGGACGAAGTGGTGAATATCGACCTGACGTCCGAGGAATTGATCGGCCGCCTCAAGGCCGGCAAGATTTACCGGCCTGAAAAAATCCAGATTGCCCTGGATAATTTTTTCAGAACGGAAAATATTCTTCAGCTGCGTGAACTGGCATTGAAGGAAGTTGCTTTCCGAGTGGAGAAAAAAGTGGAAACGGAAGTATTCCCGGCAGTTTCTTCCGCCAGAAGGGAAAAGATTCTGGCCTGCATCAGCAGCAATGAACAGACGCCCCGGCGCATCATCCGAAAAGCATACCGGATTTCCTCGCGTTACAGTACGTCGTTTATCGCCCTTTACGTCCAGACGCCAAGGGAGTCCCCCGACCGCATCAATCTGGCATCCCAGCGCCATTTGCTTAATCATTTCAAGCTGGTGGCCGAACTGGGAGGGACGGTGAAGCAGGTGAGTGCGGAAGACATACCCCAGGCGATCATCGCAACGTGCAGGGAATATCATATTACGGCTATTTGCATGGGGCATCCCGCATTCAAAATGCCCGGAGCCATGTTCAAGATACTGGGATATAAACAATTTCTGCGTGTCTTGTCGGAGATGAAGATAGATTTAATCATCATTGCATAAAAAACAGCGGTAAATTTGAAAATAAGGCCGGAGCCGGCTCTTTTCACAGGAAGCAGGCGATGAGATTATCATGCTTGTCTTCCCTGAGCGGAACGGATTGTTGCCGGCAGTTTCCGTTATAGCCTCCCCGGGGGCGTTTTCCGTTACCATTCCCGGGCGGGGCGGCCCCTTTTATTTTTTTCCGTCTGGTTGTCTGAAAAACAGTCCAATGTTCCGGTCCGCCGCATCTCCGGCAGCACCTTTGTTGAAAAAGAATGTAGAATTCCCGGAGGAGCAGCATTCTTAAAAGTGAAACGATAACGTTCCGTCTCCCATAGAGGAGCGGCGGTTATCATAAACAGAAGGAACAGTGATGAGCATCAATTTGCAAAAAGTCATTATCGCCGTATGTGCGACCGCAACGGTCAGTGCGGGATTCGCAGCCCGCACTGAGGGGGCCAAACTGCACCGATTCAGCACTACTATCGAAAAAGAGAGGCCGCAGTTGAATGAAGAAACGAAACGGTTGATTGCTTCCTATCGCCGGGACCCGTCCGAGGCTAATCGGCTGGCTTTGAGGAAACAGGTCGGGATTAATTACGACAAGGTCCTTGACCGAAAAAAGGCGAAGCTTGAAGAATTGAAACGAACGGCCCGGCATGCGTCCAAGATACAGGAAATGCAGGAGATCGTGGATGAAATGGTTCAAAACAGGGAAGCGCGCATCGACCAAAGCATGCGGCGTTTCAGTGATCCGCGATTCAGACCAGGTGCCCGCAATGCAGATGGCGGGTATTTGCCGGTGCTCGGAGCTTCCTGGAATGTATCAATTGCATATACTCCGGTTACCAATGAGGATTATGCCCAATTCCTGAAGGCAACGGGAAGGAAGGCTCCTAAGGATTGGGATAATGGCGCCATGCCTGCCGGCAAAGGGAGGCATCCCGTGGTGAATGTTTCCTATGACGACGCTTCTGCCTATTGCCAATGGTTGTCGCTCCAGGATAGGAAAGCCGTTTACCGCCTGCCGACTGAAGAGGAGTGGGAGTTTGCCGCCGGGCATATGCCCAAGGATGCGGATTTTAATTGCGGCGAGAGAAACGGGACTTCTCCCGTGGACGCCCATGCCGCGACATCCGGCGCCTGCGGAGCGATTGATATGTGGGGCAATTGCTGGGAATGGACTTCTTCTCCAGTTGAAGTTTCCAAGGCCGTGGCACACGGTAAAACGGTCATGGCGGTGAAGGGCGGTTCCTGGCGTTCGCCGCGGACGAGCTGCAGGACTGAGCGGAAAGGAGAAGGAAGGGAATCTTCTTTCGCTTTCAGTGATGTCGGTTTCCGGGTCGTCCGCGAAGGTTGAGGGGGGATTCCATGCGTTTCAGTTTCTTACAGGCAATAGAATCTGGCTGGCAGACCTGATGGAAATTCCGGCCGAATTGGTAGATTTCCCTAGGGAACTGCATTCTTGAAAAGTGAAACGATACCGTTTCAGAAAAAATATCAACCCTCATTGATTATCATGAACAAGCTCATCATTCCTGCAATTATTGGAATATTCGGTCTGGCTCCCGGTACGGTTACTGCCAACGCGGCGGAATCAACAACAACCTCCTTTTCTGTTCAAATACTGAAAAAGAAACCGAAGGCGTTGAAGTACGGCCTGAAACACGGCCTCAAGAAAGGTTTGAAACACGGCCTGAAAAAAGGCAGGATAAACGGCGGTAAAAAATAGTCGCCGCCATCTTATCTGCTGCCGGGCTGCAGCCCGGCAGCGTTTTCCCATCAATAAGGATGTTTTATCACCTGTAGTGCGGAAACATATCTGACTTCCGTACAGCTTTGATACATTGCCCATCATGTCTTAAAAAGTCAACATATTGAGAAGAAAGGCGTTTTATGGTAAAATGGTTGTTGTGCGGAGCCGCCATGATTTCCGGCATCGTGATCGCGGCTGAGCCGGAAAATCGTTCATTCCAATTTGGAAATTTTGAGGTGATTGCTGTTCAGGATGCTCTTTCAGCGATGCGGTTCGAATTATTCCCGGGTATGCCGGAAGAGGAGTTCCTCCGCTTAACCGGAGGCGGGAGGGTTCCTTCTTCCGTGAATGTTTTCCTGTTGAAACGCGGCGACGGAAAAATCATTCTGGTGGACGCAGGGAACGGAGGAAAACGGGGCGGGATGCTCCGTAAACTTGAACAGAGCGGCGTTTTTCCGGAGAGCGTCGATTTCATTTTACTCACCCATATGCACGGCGACCACATCGGAGGATTGCTTGGGAAACATGGCGAAGCCGTTTTTTCCAGAGCCCTCGTCTATGTTTCCATGCCGGAATGGGAATTTTGGCAAAATGGTACGGCCGGACCACAGGGAAAACAGGTCCGGAAGGTGTTGCATGCTTACGGCAGCCGGGTGAGAACATTCCGGTTTGGAGAAGAAGTTCTGCCCGGCATCAAGGCTCTTGACGCTTCCGGGCATACACCCGGGCATACCGTTTTTGAGACTGATTCCCTGCTGATTGTCGGAGATTTGCTTCATGCTGCCGCGCTCCAGATTCCGCGTCCGGAGGTTTGCACGATTTACGATATGAATCCGTCCGGAGCGGTTCAGGCCCGGCGGCGCTTTTATGAGTTTGCGGCTTCTTCCCCGAAGCCGGTCGCCGGAATGCACCTGCCGTATCCCGGAATCGGCCGGATAGGAAGGAGTGCGGCGGGATATGTCTATCTGCCCGGAAAATGAGAAAGGATAAAAAAGACACGGTACAATGACGCAAGCAGAAACAGCATGCCCGGATGTCTGGGGAAGCCATTTCCTTGAATACCGGGGAAGGCTTCTTGCCCTGGCCCGGAGGAATTTGAATCCGGTTCTTGCCCGGCGCGTTTCGGCGGAAGATGTGGTTCAGGAGGCTCTGCTGGCAGCCTGCGGGAAAATGGCTTTTTTTGAAAACAATCCGGAGATTCCTGTCTATTTCAAACTGCGGATGATTCTGTTCCAGACCCTTACGGCTATGGAAAGGAAGCATCTGCAATGCCTCAAGAGAGACGCCTGCAGGGAAGTGAATGTGACGGATGACAGCGTGGGGTCCGCTGCCCGGTTGGATTGGAACCGGTTTGCAGATACTGTGACCGGGCCTCTTACCCGTGCCGTCAGGGCGGATCGTTATACATTGCTCCGGAAAGCGGTCGAGGCGCTGCCCGAAAACGATCGGCAGATTCTTGAACTCCGCCATTTTGACGACATGTCCAATGCGGATTGTGCCGAAGTCCTGCATATTGGGCCGAAAGCCGCAAGCATCCGCTATGTGCGGGCGCTGCAGCGGCTTCGGAAGCAGCTGATGGAGTTAACCGAGTTTCAGCCATGAAGGGGAAGATTTCTCTGGAAGATCTGGTTGAACAATTCCTGGATCAGTGCCGTTCCGGCAATGTTCCCGATATTCAGGATTTTGCCGGGGCGCATCCGGAGTTTGCTTCCGAGTTGCTGGCTCTTCTTCCGCTTGTGATGGAGATGGAAGATTGGAGCGTTGAAAAAAAACAGGGAATTATGCCTCCGGTTCACGATTTTCCCGATTTGGAGGGGGACGATTACCGGCTGATTCGGAGACTAGGCAGCGGCGGTATGGGGATGGTATTTGAAGCGCTGCAATTGTCCCTCAACCGGAAAGTGGCCCTCAAGCTGTTGTCTCCGTTGCTGCTGCAGGATGCCGCCCAACGCAGCCTGTTTGAGCATGAGGCGCATGTGATTGCCAGGCTTCATCATCCCAATATTGTCAGAATTTTCAGTGCCGCGTGCCGTCCGGGATGTTGTTATTATGCGATGGAGTTGATAGAAGGCAAGAGTCTGGACGGATGTGAATTCAGTAATCCGTATGAGATAGCCCGCATTGGCCTCCAGGCCGCCAGGGCGATTGCGTACGCCCACCGCTGCGGCATTCTGCACCGCGATATCAAACCGGCGAACCTGTTGCTGGATGAAGCGGGGGAAGTACACGTCAGCGATTTTGGACTTGCTTTTCTGCTTCAGGGGAGAAATGAAGTTATTGAGAAGGAAGGAGCTCAGAGCGGAACACTGCGGTATATGTCCCCGGAGCGGCTGGTGCATGGAGTCAATACCTTTTCCAGCGATCAGTATGCGTTTGGGGTGACGCTTTATGAGCTTGTTGCAAAATCCCCGCCGTTTCCGGGGCTAGCTCCTGAAGAATTGATGGAACGGATTTGCAGGGAACCGGTTCCGCCGTTGAAGTGCAGCGAACCCGACTTGGCCGCGATTATTAACAAGTGCGTCAGTTTCCGCCCGGAGTCGCGCTATCGAAGCATGGACGAACTTTCTGAAGATTTGCTGCATTTTTTGAATCATGAACCGGTCGGGGCCTCCTCCCCGTCTCCGGCCAGGCGGTTGCAGCTGTGGATGAAACGTAAACCGGCTGTTGCCGTATTGTCTTTGGCTGCGGCCCTGTGTGCGGCCGCTTTCGTTGTCGCGTTGGGCGCCGGTTATCTGCAGACGGCGTCTGCGCTGAAACTGGCGGAAAACAATGCCGCAGTTGCCGATGCGGCTTTGTCACAAGTGTTCACCCGTATTGCGGAGCAGCCCCCTTCACAGAAAAATACGCAGCTGCTTTCAGCTTTGCTGCCCTATTACAGGATGATCGCCAGAGGAAAAAATCTGCCGGAGTCAAAGGTTTGCGAGGCCAATGCCGTCATCGGGGAATGCGCACTGCGCACCGGGAGTTATGCTCTTGCGGAAGAAGCGTTCCGCAACATGATGAAATTCAGGAAAGACGCTTTTCCCGTCAACCAGTTGGCGACGGCTTTGAAAAAACAGGGTAAAGATAAAGAGGCAACGGAACTTTTCCGGCAGGTGGCCGACCGCTTTGCGATGTCGGAGCGGGCGGAGGATCGGTTTGAAACGGTCCGCGCGTTGCTGGCTTTGTCCGGTTCTCCGGAGAGTGTTGAGCGTTCCCGGGCGTTCGGAATGTTGGAAACATTGTTGGAGGATGATCCTGACCATCCTGAATACCGTTTTCAATACGCACAGCTTTTGGCCGGAAATCCCCGCCTTTTCCGGGAGAGGCGCATTCCCGGCATTGAACCGAATGCAGCCGTGCTGCTCCTCCAGCTTGCCGACGCCCATCCGGAACGGCCGGAATACGGCCTGGCGCTGGTAGAGCTGATGCTGAAGAAACTCCGGTATGCCAGGAATTTCCGGGAACATAACCAGAGGGAACTTGCCGATACGGTGAATCTTTCCGAAAGGCTTCTCGGGCGTTGGCCGAATGATCCGCAGGTTATTTCCGGCATGGTCCGGTTGCATGCACGGTATATTGGGGCCCTGCGACGCGAAGGAAAAAATGCCTGGGCCCGAAGGGAAAGCGACCGCCTGCAGGGCATCCTGGAAGTTCTTTTTTACAATCCCGAGATTTCCGATGCCGTGAAAGAAAGCCTGATCCGCCTCCAGCTTCAACGTTTGAAACTGTTACGGCATGACGGCCGGAGTTATGAAGGAGCGGAGCTGCGGAAAAAAATCAGCCGGGAGCTGGGCTTTTACCACGGACCGATGCTCCGGGTGTTCCGGGAGGAGTTGGAGAAAGCCGGGCCGGATGATGAATCCTCCGTCGGGAAAAGTGAAGATTCCATTATTTTTGAACGCACCAAGCAAGGTTTGTAAATTGTCCGCTTACCGGCACTCAGCAATTTGTTGTGCGAGGGGGAAAGGAAAGTGTCCCGTTCCGAGCGGCGCTGGTGCAGAAGAAGGCGGGTATTTGCCTCCGTTGCAGGCGGAGTGTCAGATGCGTTCCTGATGCATATTTGTTTTCCGAGCCAGCTTTTTGTTCCAAGGCGCTTCCTGAGATAAATTGCTGTATTCCCTTGTTGACTTCCAGTTGGTGGAACCCATATGCTCGGATTATATATCAAAATTTCAACCATCAACGTTTAATGAGCATGTATAAACACTATTCTGACGGCCGCCGCCGCTTTCTCAAAATGTCCGCCTTGTTCGGTACGTCTGCGCTGATTTCTCCGGCCATTGCCCGGGCAGAGGGCGGGGGTGCCGATTCTCCGGAAAACGGCGGCTTTGCCGCCTCCCGGAACCGGACGCTTGGCAAGGGCTCCTGTGCCTTGGAAGCTTCTCCCCTTGGCTTCGGAGTCATGGGAATGACCTACAACCGCAGCCAGTCTCCCTCGCGTGAGCAGTGCATCCGGCTTCTTCATGAGGCCGTGGAGCGCGGAGTGACTCTTTTTGATACGGCCATCATCTACGGCCCCCTGAGCAATGAACTTCTGGCCGGGGAAGCTCTTTCCCCCTTCAGGGGGAAGATCAGCGTCACTACCAAGTTCGGGCACGAAGTTATTAACGGAAAGGGGACGGGCCGCCAGGACAGCCGCCCGGAAACCATCCGGCGCTACTGCGACGAGTCGCTGCGCCGTTTGAAGGTGGACGCTATTGAATTATTCTACCAGCACCGCTTTGATCCCAGGGTTCCCGTTGAAGATGTAGCGGGAACCATCTCCGAACTGGTCAAGGAAGGCAAGGTGCGGCGCTGGGGCATGTGCGAAGTCACTCCCGGTACAATTCGCAGGGCCCACGCCGTCCATCCCCTGACAGCCATTCAGAGTGAGTACCATCTCATGCACCGGGATGTTGAAAACAATGGCGTTCTGGATGTCTGCCGTGAACTGGGTATAGGCTTTGTCCCCTACAGCCCGCTCAACAGGGGATTCCTGGGGGGCTGCATCAATGAATACACGCAATTTGACCCGAACAACGACAACCGCCAGACCCTGCCGCGTTTCACGCCGGAGGCCATGAGAGCCAATATGCGTATTGTCAATATTCTGCAACAGTTTGGGAGGACGCGCGGCATGACTTCCTCCCAGGTTGCCCTGGGATGGCTGCTGCAAAAAGCTCCTTATATCGTACCCATTCCCGGCACCACTAAACTGTCCCATCTGGAAGAAAACCTGCACACGCTTGATTTTACCTGCTCTCCGCAGGAGTGGGCGGAACTGGAGAACGCCGTAGCCTCCATACCCGTGACCGGAGCACGCTACAACGCGGAACAGCAAAGGCAAGTAGGGCATTGACCCGATTTGTTTGCCGGGATAAACGGCAATCGCAACGGCGGCCTCCGCAGAACGTTCGTCAGGCGTTCCATACTATCCGGAATTCCTTGTTGATTCCGTTTTTACGGATTGTCTGAAAAACATTTCCTTCTGAAAGCATTCTGCCGGAAGAAGGGGATGTGTTGTTGCGTGAAGCGAATAGCCTCCATTTGCCCCTCCCGGCAGCAGGCCCAGGCGTCAGCACCTTCTTCAAATTTTTTGTTTCAGGAAGAAATCCATCCATTCCGGGTTCACCTGTGGCAGAGGTTCGCCTTTGTCATATGCCTCGCAGCACTGGCCGATATACTCCATTTTGATTTTGGAGTATTTCAGGCATTTTTTCAGTTCCCGAATGCGCGTTTTCATGGCCTGATGCCCTTCCTGCAACATGCGGTAACGTTCGCGCAATGTCGAATTACCTTGGCGAACCAGGTGAAAAAAGCGTTTGATCTCCTTGAGTTCCAATCCAGAATGCTTAAGGCAAACCAGCCCCAGAAGTTCTTCCATTTCCTTGCGGTGGAAGACACGGCATCCCGCCCCGTTTCTCGGGATGTCCAGGATTCCTTCTTCTTCAAAAAAACGCAGATTGGACGGCGTGATGCCTGTCAATTCCGAGACTTCCGAAATGGAAAGGCACATGTCTTTCTGTTCTCCAAGTTCTGATGCGTCTTGCATGAAGACACTATGGCTTTTTCTTAGGCTGCGGGAAACGACAATTTCCGTGTATGGGCGGGGAAGCCGGTTATTATTGCCTTTTTAAGGTACATGGCATTCATTTTCTCAAACTGCATGCGGCCTTCCGTTTTTTCTGGAGTTTCCAGCAGCGCTGTTCCGGTTCCGGTGTATTTCTCATATTCCTTTACATCAAAGGTTCCGGGGGATATGGTCCCCGCGTTTTTCAGCAAGGCAATGATTCTTTTCAACTGTGATTACAGTGAAGGCGCCCATGCGGATATTCTCCGCAGAATGGCGGAAACGAATATGGAGCAGACTGCCGGTTACGGGGAGGACCCCTATTGCGACCAGGCCCGGAAGCTGATTGCCGGCTTGTGCGGCAGAACGGATCTGGATATCCATTTCCTTATCGGCGGGACCCAGACCAATTTCACGGTAATTGCGGCGGCGCTGCGTCCCCATCAATGCGTGCTGTGCGCGGACACAGGCCATATCAATGTGCACGAGTCGGGAGCCGTTGAGGCTTGCGGACACAAGGTTTCCGCTATTCCTTCCCCGGACGGGAAGCTGACGGCCCGGCAAATTGAGGAGGCGTGGCACGCCCACTGGGATGACGAGACCCGTGAGCATATGCCTCAGCCCCGGATGGTTTATATTTCCCAGCCGACCGAATTGGGCACCATTTATTCCAGAAAGGAACTTCAGGAAATTTCCGGAGTCTGCCGCCGGCGGGGGCTGTATTTGTATATGGACGGAGCACGCCTCGGCTACGGCTTGTGCGATGAGGACAATGACCTGGATTTGCCGGCGATTGCCTCCCTTTGCGATGCTTTTTACATCGGCGGCACGAAGGTAGGCGCTCTGTTTGGTGAAGCCCTGGTTCTGCGGCATGAGGCCCTGAAGGAGGATTTCCGTTACATCGCCAAGCAGAAGGGCGGCCGTCTTGCGAAAGGGCGGCTTCTGGGCATTCAGTTCCTGGAGCTGTTCCGCGACGGCCTTTATTTCCGGCTGGGCGCCCATGCGGACCACCTGGCTGTGATGCTGCGGGATTTTTGCCGTTCCAGAGGGCTGGCGCTTCCCTTTTCCAGCGGAACGAACCAACAGTTTGTCACGATGCCCGATTCCGTTCTGGAGGAGCTGGGGAGGAAATACGGTTTTGCCTATCTGCGCCGGGAGGATGAAACCCACAGCACGGTGCGCTTCTGCACGAGCTGGGCCACCCGAGAGGAAGACGTACGGGAATTGATGGCGGATATCGCCCGCCTGTGCTGAAATTTCCCTCCGTCCGGCAATGCCGGGAAACTGTGGAAAGGGCCGTTCCCCCATTCGTTTACGGAAAAGCATTTTTGTCTTTCCGGGAGGAACCTGTTGAGCCATGATATGGTTATGCCCTTAATCGTGGGACAGGAATGGCGGAGGAGAATTTCCCGCATGCAGTGGCTGCTGAATGCCGTGCTGGCGGTGGAGTGCCTTAGCATGCCTTTTTTTGCCGCCGGGGCGGTAGCTGGTATGGTCTGGTACGGCGGACGCAGGATGGGGGCTGACTGGGGCTGGCTGGCGGGAGGCGCCCTTGCCGCCGCAGGTTTATTTTTGGCGGTGTGGGGGTGGCTGCGGCTCCGGGGCCGTTTTTTCAGCAGGCGTGATACGGCGGCCTTTCTGGATGAACAGCTGGGGTTGCATGCGGCGTTGAGCGCCGGTGAGGAATGGGGCAATGCCGTGGAGGTAGGGGAAAGCGCGGTACAGGGGAATTCCGTGCTGCGGATACGTTCCGCCTGGTGCCTGGCCTGGCTGGCGGGAGGCGCGGTTCTTATGGCTTGCGGGGCTTTTTTGCCGTTGCCCGCGCCGCAAGCCGTAGGGCAGCTTCCGGATTTGCCGCCCGTTCTGGCCCGGGTGGGGGAAGTCCTGGACCGCCTGGCGGAGATGGAGAGCGTGGATAATAAGAGCCTGGAGCCTTTCCGGGAGCAGTGGGAGGATTTGAAAAGAATGCACCGGAATGAGATGTATTCCCATGCCGGACTGGAAGCGGCGGATGCCCTGAAGGGGAAAACGGCGGCGGCCGTTGCCGGATTATCCAATCAGATGTATCGGACGGATTCCGCCCTTTCCCTGCTGGACAGCCTGAATGGAGCGTCCAGCCCGGAGGCGATGCAGTCCCTTCAGGAGGCGTTGACGGGAATGGAGTCCCTTGCCCTGCAGCCGGGCGGCATCATGAGCCGCCAGCTCCAGGAGCTGAAGGCTTCCCTGCCTTCCCGGCAGATTGATCCGGAGACGGCCCTCCGTCTGCGGGAACAGCTGGAACGGGCCGCCCAGCAGCTGCGGAGCATGTGCGGGCAGTGCGGCATATCCCTGATGGCGTCTCCGGATGACCGTACCGTGATGGAAGCCGGGCAGGGAGAGGGAAGTGAACCCGGACGAGGAGGAACGGGGCGTGGACGCGGGGACGCTCCCCTTGCCTTTGAGATGGAAGAGCGCCCCCGGCTTGACACGGTTTCCAGACGGGCGGTTCATGAGGACTTGAGCCGCGCCGCTCTGGGGGAAGCTGTGGGGGTGGAGTCGGCGGCTCCCACCCCGGAAGGGGCAGGAAATGGGCTGGAACACGGCGGCCGGGGGGCTCGTCCGGCCCGCGGTGGAGATGCCGTGTGGTCTGATTGCCTTACTCCTCAGGAACAGTCAGCCCTGAAGGAAATTTTCAGATAGATTGATTGTTTTCTCTTGAAGGCCGGGAGCGCGTAACCCTCTGCCGCGGTTGTCCCCGGGGAAGCAGGCCGGTCCTGGTAAACAGAGCGTCCAGAACAAGGAGGACGCAGGCGCTCCACAGCAGGATGGGACGGAGTTGGAGGCTTGTTCCGGGCCTCGGTTCCCGGAAAATGGAGGGAAGGTCCATCCTTTCCCTGCCTCCGGTCCGGTTCACCAGGTCCAGGAAAGCGTTGCCGGATTCAGGCGGCATGGCCCATTCCGGGTCCACCTGCTGGCTGACAGGGCCGAAGGGGATAACGCTGCCGCCGATGCGGACCGCGCCCCGCGCCATGACTCCGTGCGGGAGGGGAAAGCTGCACTGGAATATTCCCGGCTGCAGGTGTTCCCAGATGCCGTTTTGTGTACGGGAGCTTTCTTTTCCGGAGAGTTCCAGGGATATTTCCGGCATGCGTTCCGCCAGGCGCGGGATGTTTTCCTCACTGTAGTAAAGGCGAATCCGTAACTGGTCTCCTGCCGTGTCCGCCCGCACGGAGTATCCCTGTGGGGAATTTTTCCTGTTGAGCCACCGGGCCAGGGTTTGGATAAGGTCTCCGTAGCCATCCCATTGCTGGATGTTTTTTCCGAGTTCTCCCCCCATGGCGAACGTAACGGCGGCCGTCCGTCCCGTCCCCCTGTTCCAGAAGGAGACCAGGGGCGCCGCGTTTCCGTCTTCCGTTACGCAGGCTGCTGTTGCTCCATTCCTTAAATAACACAGGTTATAACCGTCTACGGCAGGGGGCCATTCCGGCTGGCCGGCTGCAATTTGAAGCCAGCCAGCCGTGCCGCGCAGGAGGGTGCGTTCCCTGATGAAGGCGGCCCGGGCCACACTGACGGTTTCCTGTGCAAAGATGCTGGGGATATCCCCCGGGCGGTCGCAGAAGAAGATGCGCCCCCGTCCCAATTCCGCTATTTCCCTGAGAAGTCCGGCATCGGCGCTTTTTTCCGTTCCCAGCGCGATGACGCTTACGGTAGCCCCTTCCTTAACCATTTCTTTCAGAGTTACCCGGTAGTCGGCAGGTTCTTCGGAATCGTCGGCATCTGCAAAGAGGAGCAGATGCCGTGTTCCGGCCACGGAACGTTGCAGTTCCTGCCAGCCCGCTTTCAGCCCGGCGCCGATGAAGATTCCTCCGCCCATGGAGGCAATCCTGGAGACGCTGGATATCATTTTCTTCCGGTTAGGGCCCAGACTGCTTAGCGTGACAATAGGGTGCGGTTCGCTGTCCACGGCGTGGACGGAGATGAGATCCTGGTCGGACAACAGGGAAATGGTCTGGCAGGTTCCGGCATTGGCCAGATCCATTTTCGTCTTTCCTCCGGGAACGGAACAGGACATGGATCCGGAACGGTCCAGAACGATGCTCATGGCCGTCATGAGCTTCATCTTGTCCTTCTTCATTTCCATGGAAACGGGGAGCAGTTCGTCAATGGGGGAGGAGAAGTAGCCGCCGGAGCCGAAACTATGCCTGCCCCCGCACATGAGCAGGCCGCCGCCCTGTTCCCTTACGTAATAGTCCAGGGCATGCAGAAAGTCCGGCGGGACGGAGGATGCGGAGAGGTTGTTGATGATGACCAGCCCCACGCCGGAGAGGTGGCGGGCATCAAGCCGGTTCAGGCCGGACGGTTGTTGGACGCGGAATCCCTGCGCTTCCAGGAAAGGCGCCAGGGGGTCGCGGTCGTAGCCGGAGAGCAGCAGGACGCCGTTTCCTCCCGTCACTTCAAGGAAGCTGACGGCACGGTTGTTTTCAGGGATTGGATCGTTTTGCGGCGTTATGGTCATTTCATAAGCGGAACAGCCGGGTGTGGAGAGCCTGTCCGCCAGCCTCACCGTGGCTTTGCCGTTGAGCAGGGTAGCCGTCCCCCGCAGCGGAGCCCCTCCGTTTTTGCTGATTTGCCACGGAACGGTGATGGCCGGGCCGGGAGGGCCTGCCAGGGTTGCCTCTAAAATAAAGGCTTCGCCGGGCCGGATGCGCGCCGGCGTTCGGATTTGTTCTATGCGGATGTCCGCTTCCCGGAAGGTGACGGACAGGCGGTAGTCCACCGGAATCCGGGACTGGATGAGCTGTTCCGCCGCCTGGTCCAGCGGCGTGGTGGGCCAGCCGTCCGTCAACATCAGGATGCGGTTCGTCCGGTTCGGGGACATCAGGGCCATGGTATAGGCCAGGGCCTGTTCCATGTCCGTTCCGGCGGTTCCCCCGGCAAAGACGGGGTCTCCGCGTCCCCGGAGCACGGCGGATTGCGCGAAATCCACCAATCGGACGCGGTCCCCGGCATGTTTGTGCCGTTCCAGAATAGCCTGGATTTCCTCTGCCCCTGCTGCCGGAATTCCCGCCGTGGAATTTGATTGGTCCACCAGCACCCACAAGTCCATGTCTTTGCCGCCCCTGTCAAGGGCAGGCTGAGCCAGGGCCAGCAGCAGGCAGCCCTGCAGAAGGAGGCGCAGGGGGGAGGCCAGGCGCAGACACCTGTATTTCCAGCCTGCCGCCAGAAGCAGGGGGATCAGGAAGAACCATTCCGGGGTGTTGAATTGAATCATGGGCGCAGGGAGATGTCTGGGACGGGAGGAAGCCAGGAAAGAATCAGGGCCAGGAACGCCAGCGCCAGCCAGAGGGAGGCCAGAGGGTCACGTTTCATGTGCCGGAGCGCCTCTTCATGGGGTTGGGGAAGTCCTGTGTCAAACGTGGAGCAGTGGGAAAAATCTCCCATCCGGGCGTCGGAGAACCAGACGGAGCCTTGGAACAGGGGCGTTTTCCCTTCTCCGGGGGGGAAGATTTCCACATATCCGGTTTCTTCCGGGAGCCTGCCGTTAAAGACAGTTTCACGGCGTTCTCCCCCGGGCATGGTTTGAATGAGTTTTCCGCCTGCGGGCATGGATAAGAGAGTTCCTCCGGGAAGGTTGCCGTAATGTGTTCCGGGCAGATTCTCCTGTACGGATTGCATGAATCTGCGGGTCATGAGCAGGGGCGCCGGAACGCGGTCCGCATTGGATTTTTCCCAGGGCCAGTTGAGGAAAAGGCGTTTCCCGTCCACCCAGGCCAGGGGGGATTCCCCCTGCCAGAGCAGGACTCCGGCTTTTTCCCCCGGCTTCATGGAACCGATGGAGGGGATGAGCAGGCCGCTCCAGTTCAGCCCGTCAGTCAGCGGATGCCGTTCCGCCGTGACAGCGCCGTAAGATGGTTTGCCGCTGGCTGCAAATATGATGGCCGCTTTTCCGGGGGGACTGGCGTTTTCCGTTTTTCCCTCCAGCAGGAGGAGGTCGGGATCTGAGCCGTCCGGGACGGGGGAGAATCCCGGCAGGCTATTGATGATATTGCGGAAGATTTTTCCGGATTGTTCCGGAATTTCCATGCTGACGGCAACGGGGGCGGGAGCGGAGCGGACCAGCAGGAGCTCATTGTCCGCCGGGAAGGCGTCCGTCGGGAGCCGGAGCACGGCCTTTCCGCTTTCAGGAGGGAGGCTGTATTCAAATTCCGTGACAGTTCCTGGATTCAGGAACAGGGAACGTCGGGCAGGAGGACGCCCGCCTTCCGTATGGATGGAGATTTCGCTCCGAAGAGGGGATGGGCTATTGTTTTTAACGGCAATCCTCCAATGGCCGGGGCCGGCGGCCTCCACCGGGGTTATTCCCGCAAACCCCGCATTTTCCAGAGGTTTCCCTACACCCCGTGCGGATTGCCCGGCGGGAACCCTCCGGGCAGTGGATGTAATCAGGCGCGTGATTCCTGTTGGTCCGGCAACGGCTGTGGCGGTGCGCAGGGCAGGGGCCAGGTCATGTGTTCCTTCGCGCGGCTGCCAGAGATCCAGGGCGCGCAGGGCCTGGCGGACGGACGGCCCCCGGTAGAGAGGCTGTCCGGAAGCCCTACTGCCCATGAGAACCCATGTGACCGGGATTCCGCACCGGAGGATGGTGTCCATGTCTTCGGAGACGGCATTCACGGCTTCTTGACGAAAGGGGGCCATATTTGCGGAATCATCCAGAATGAAGACTACGGTCTGGCCGGAGCCTTTGCCGGGCCAGACAGGAGCGGCCAGAACCCAGGTAAGCAGGAGGACGGCCAGAATTTGCATCCAGAAGGAGCGTGATATGCGCAACCTGTCCCAGGCATTACCCTCATGGGCCTCCGGAGCCAGAGCTTCCAACAGGAAGAGCGTGGCCGTGGCCTGTGTTTTTGTTTTGTGCTGGAGGAAATGGATGGCGGTGATGAGGGGGATGGCCAGAAGCGCCCAAAACGCGGTCGTGTTGGTGAAGTGGGGGATCATGGCTTGGGGGGAGAGTAAAGGGTGCGGGGGCGGTTCAGGAGAGTTCCACGGCACCCTGCCGTAATGCTTCTCCGGAAAGGGCTTCCGTCAGCGTCCCCTTGCAGGGGATGCGGGCAAGAACGGCCTGGCGGCGCAGGCAGGCAGAAATCCAGAGTTCAAAATGGGCGGCGTAGGCGCGGGCGTACCTCCGGGACAGGGAAGGGGTGATGAGCTGGCGGCGCAGGTGGCCGGATTCACAGTTTTTGAGTCTGGCGTTGCCGGCGGGGATTTCCGCTTCTTCCTGCAGCGTGGGGGCCAGGATGACGGACATCCCTTTTAAGGAGGCCATGGTTTCCAGAAGGTTGTCCGGTTCCCCCGGGTAGAGAAGGTCGGAGATGAAGATTTTCATTCCATTGGGGCGCCAGATGGAAATGGAGGGCATGGATTCATCCGGGGGAAGGCTCTGGATCTGCGCTTCCCATTGGCCGGAGAGAACATCTTCCTGGTCCAGGGGGATGATACGGCGCCCTTTCACCGCATGAATCTTCACCTGGGCTCCCGTTCCGATGGCGGAGAGCAGGCAAAATTGAAGCAGGCCCCGCGTGCGTGCCGCGCGCTCTTCGTGAAAAAACATGGATTCGGAAACATCTACCGCCACGTCTACCTGCGGTGACAGTTCCGCCCGGAAGACTTTCATGGTGAGCTGGCCGGTTCTGGCGTACGCCGCCCAATGGATATCCCGCGGGTCATCCCCCCACTGGTAGGAGCGGCTTCCCTGGAAGTCGATGGAGTTGCCTGCTCCCGTTCCCTCCCAATGGCCCTGTGTTCCTTTCCAGGCGCAGCAGGAAAAGGGCAGCCGGAGACGGCGCGCCGCCTGTTCGGCGTCCGGCTGGATCACCTGGCTGGGGAAGGGGAAAGAGGTCATGGGGATGGGGGGAGGCAAAACGGCGGGCAAGAACTATTCCCGTTCCCGGCGGGAATTTCCCGGTTTCTGGAGAGGTTCGGGGGATGCGTTCCGGAATATGTCAAACCAGTGTTTGCTGGTGAGAGCCAGCACCGCTATTCCGGCAGCCAGGTCCATCAGGCTGAACAGGGAAAATTTGCTGAAAGCCGGCAATGTTTCTTGTCTCAAAAGTTCAGATAAATACCCTCCGGGGAGAAGGGGGACGGACAGATTCACGCCCCACAGCACGTTTTGCACCAGGCATAGGATGAGGCAGATCATGGTGTATGTCAGCAAGGTATTGTTTTTCAGTTTTTCCCAGAACAGTTTCAGAAGCATGGCCGGCATGGTGATGGCGTACCAGCCGCCTGCTGCGAGGCAAAAGAGCCGTTGAGGGGACTGGAATTCGGGGACGGATGCCATGCGGTCTATCAGATACACGGCGATAGCCGCCAGGGCGCAGAGCAACAGGGTGAACAGGACGCTCCCCGGCATGCCGGGGAGGAACAGCAGCTGTTGGAGCCTGGAGAATCTTTTGTTTTTCATTTGCTCCATGTGGATGGGAAGGAGGCGGGCAGGCGTGTTCAGGTTGATAATCATCAGGAAAATTCCGTAAACCATGACAAAAATGGAATTTCCGGTCATGATGTTTTGAATGGAGCCGCTTGCGTTTTCCAGAAAGGGGAGGGGGAGGATGGAGGCTGCGAAAAAAGCCAGCAGAAGCTTCCGCAGGGGGGCAGCCGTGTTTTGTGCGGCAGGGGAGAACCATTCCCTTGCCAGCAGAAGCAGGGATGAGATGATCAGGAAGGCGTCCGCCAGGACGAGGAATATCAGGAGAACGCCTTCTCCCGCTCCATCCCGGAAAAAATCCAGCTCCGCATGGTTGCCTCCCAGGGTCAATATACCGATTCCCATGAGGGAGAAAGCGATGATGCGCATCAGAGAGGGCATGGCGGACGCCCACAGGGTATATGCGGTCAGCATGCCGGAACCCAGGTAAAGGAGGAAAAACAGGGTTACATCCTGTACCAGGTCAATTTCCCCGTAGTAATACCGGATGAGAAAGAAGGGCAGGGAGATAAAGGCAATCAGCAGGGATTGGGCCATGAAGGATATCCATTTTCCCAGCACGATGCGGCCTGCGCTCTGCCTGGTGAGCAGCAGCAGTTCGTTGTTTCGGGTGAGCAGTTCGTTCCTGATGGAGGTGGAGGCCCTCAGCGGCATGATGAAGAGTAGGGCGACGACCATGGTAACCCAGAAGATGATCTGGCATCCGTCGGGGCTGACGAAGGGCTCCCCGTCAAGAGGATTGATGATGAAGCTGAACAGGAAGAAAAAGGAGAGCAGGGAGGGCACTATGCTGACCAGGAGGATGAATGACGGCGTTCTGAGACCCTGACGCAATTCCTTGACCAGAGCGGAGGGCATCCATATGGGGAAATCAAGAGAGCGGGTGGTATTCATGAGGCGGGGATGGATGGGGTTTCCTGGGAAGAGGCGGGATTCTGCCGCGGGGCCGGTTCCCCGCTGCCGTGGATAAGGATGTCCACAAAAGCTTCTTCCAGACGGCGTTCGCTGCGGTGGAAATCAATTACGGGGAGGTCGAGGCAGAGCTGGCGGAGTTCCGCAGCCACAGCTTCCGGTTCGCAGGAGACGAAGGCGGCCACTACTTTCTGTTGCTGTACATGGCGCACTTTCCATCCCCGGCGGAGGGCCAGCCATTCCTCCAGTGAGGCGGTGTCGTCTCCGGCGGTGCGGATTTCAAAGGCGTATCCGGATTCCGTCTGGCGGTGCAGCAGGTCTTCCATATTGCCGTCATGGATGACGGTTCCTGCATTCATGAAGATGAGGGCGTCGCACATTTCCCCCAGTTCCGAGAGAATATGGGAGCTGATGAGCAGCGTTTTTCCACGCGCTTTGAGCAGATGCACCAGATTTTTGAATTCAAGGCGCGCTTTGGGGTCCAATCCTGCCGCCGGTTCGTCCAGAATGAGGAATTGCGCGTCGCTGATCAGCGTACGCGCCAGGCAGAGCCGCTGCGTCTGCCCTTTTGAAAGTTTATCGATCATCTGGTTCTGGAGGCCGGCCAGTTCCGTGAAGTCCATCACTTCGTCCACGGCGTCCAGTAAACGTTCCCTGCCCATGCCGCAGGCCCTGGCGAAAAAATCCAGATATTCCCGGACGCTGGTGTTTTTATAGGGGTGGAAATAGTCCGGCATCCATCCGATGCGGGAACGTGCCAGTTCGGGATGATCCACAACATCGGCCCCGTTGAGCCTGATGTGGCCGGAGTCAGGCATTTCCAGCGTGGCCAGCATGCGCATGAGGGTGGTTTTGCCGGCTCCGTTGGAGCCAATCAGGCCGACGACCTGGCCCTGGCGGATGACGAAGGAGGCATTGTTGACGGCTTTCAGCGGACCGAATGATTTGGACAGTCCGGAAACTTCCAGCAGTAGGGGCGTACTCATGGTTATTCGTGCGGCAGGGGAGTGACGGGGCCGGAGACGGTGACGGAGGTTTTTTCCCAGTTAATGGAAGGCAGGGTGGGGATGGGGCCCAGTTCCCCGCCCGCCGGTTCCATGGATGCCCGGAAGTGCAGCGGGGGAGGGCCGTCCGGTTCTTCTTCCGGCAGGAACGGGGATGCCTGCATTTTACGGCCGGGAGGCAGTTGTTCAAGAATCCAGTATTTTCCGGAGGCGTCCCGGTAGGTGAGTCCGTTCAGGGTTCCGGGAAAGGTGCTTTGGAATACGGGCGCCCCGCCGGGGCGCGTCTCCAGCAGAGTGAGCGCCGCCCGTGTGGAAACCGGCATGATGATTCGGTGCTGGAGCGTGGAGCGGCTGGTGAACCATTTTCCCCCGCATTCTTCCCCTTGCCGCGCCGCGCCTTCTATGGGTTTTTCCTTAATGGAGCCGCGCGCCTTGCTCATGCGTGCTCCGGTGATGCCGGCGTTTTCCGGCAATTGAAATGTATTGTTCAGCAGGACGGAGGTCTTGCAAATCTGGTTTTGGGAGATCAGGGCGGAGTGGTCCTGCGGATTAACCTGGATAAGAATTTCCCGGCTGCCCGTCCCTCCCGTGCCGTCTCCGGCCAGAATCAGGAGCAGCAGAAGAAGGGAAAATCCCACGGAAATGGCCGGGATCAGCAGGAACAGCCTTTGCCTTTTGCCTGCGGGAGCCCACAGGAACAGGCTCAGCGGGCCGACAAGCACGGCAAAGATGATCAGCCCCAGCCCCAGCGTGGTGGATGGGGCTGAGAAATAATAGGGAGCGGCGGAGGTAATCTCCGGGTAACAGTTTCCCTTTTCGTGGAGGTTGATGAATTCCTCCAGTTTCAGCTTTTTTTCTTCTTCCGGCAGGCCGTCCAGGGACGGAACGTGCAGAATGCGCCCGTTTCCCAGCAACCGGGTGGAAACGGAAAGCCCCCTGTCACCGATGAGCCACAGGTTTCCCCCTCCCGTCACCCATTGGCGGATGGCTTTGCGGTGGGCTTCGTCAAAATGGGTACGGTAGGTTTTTTCCGGGATGATGAGGCAGGTCTGCCCCTCGTACATCCGGTAGTCGGCTGGCCATTTCATCAGGTCGCAGGAGGAAACGGCCGTGTTATAGGAAGATTCGGAAAGCAGGTGCCAGTCCGCCGGAGCGCCTTCCTGGATAACCGCGACCATTTTCCTGTGCTCCGTATCCGTGGGAATGGGGGAAGCTCCTTCGTGGTTTTCCTTCACTTCGTAGACGAGATTGTAGGAGAGGAGAGGGTAAACGACTGCATGAACGCTTTCCCGGGCCGGAATGAAGAACGGATAAGTATGGCTGGTTCTCCTGTTTCCGTTCCACCCTTCATGGAATTGAAGAGTGGCTTTTTTGTCCGAGCCGGTGGTGTTTTCCAGCTTCACCCGGAGAGGGACGCGGGCGCCGTTCGCGCTGTAGTCAAATGCTTTCTCCACGGAAACGGCGATGGGGGGAGCGGCGGCCGGTTTTGCGTGGAGCGGGAGAATATTGAATGCCGAAAGAAGGAAGAGGCTGAAGAACAGCCATGAACGGGAGAGAGGGCGGCGCATGGGGGAAGGGCTGAGGAGGTGTGGTCAATGAATTTTTGCGGCGGCCAGGGAATCCGGCAGGGGCTTGTTCTGGGCAGGGATTTCCCTGACCAGGCGGTTGATGACTGCGGCGGGTGTCTGTCCGTCCAGACGGGCCGTGTGGTTGAGCAGGATGCGGTGCTCCAGCACGGGATGAATAACGGCCTGCACATCCTCAAAGGAGCAGAAAGCGCGCCCGTGGCGCAAAGCTCGGGCTTTGGCGGCAGCCGCCAGGCCTAGGGCCGCCCGGGGGCTGGCCCCGTATTTAACGCCTCCGGAGGCTTCCGATTCTCCGGGATGCGTAGCGTTGACTAGCCTGCCTATATAGTCCGCCACCACTTCGGGAATGGCTACATTCCGGGCCATTTGCATGAGTTCCTGCAATTCCTGCGCGTTCAAAACCGGGGATATTTCAGGTTCCACGCCCATTTCCCGGTTGAGGACAATGCGGGCCAGCACATCCGCCGGTGTGCGGTTGACGTTGATTTTGAAAAGGAAGCGGTCCAGCTGGGCTTCCGGCAGGGGAAAGGTTCCTTCCAGTTCAATGGGGTTCTGGGTGGCAAGCACGAAAAAGGGGGAGGGGAGGGCATGGGTCTCTCCCATGACGGTGACGCGGCGTTCCTGCATGGCTTCCAGCAGGGCGGACTGGGTCTTGGGGGAGGCGCGGTTGATTTCATCCGCCAGCATGATGTTGGCGAAGACGGGCCCTTCCTGGAAGATGAAGTTTTTTGTTCCGTCCCTTTCCTGAAGAACCGGGGTTCCCGTGATGTCTCCCGGCAGTAGATCGGGTGTGAACTGGACGCGGCGCGCTGTGATATCCAGTGCCCTGGAGAGGCCTTTGACCAGTTCCGTCTTGCCCAGGCCGGGCAGGCCCTCCAGCAGGATATGCCCGCGAGCCAGTACGCCAATGAGAACCAGTTCAATGAGATCCTTTTGACCGAACAGGACCTGGTTCATGGCGGCAGCCAGAGCACGGAGCTTTTGCATGGCGCAGCCAAGTTCTTCCTGAGAGAGGATAGGGGGGGTATTCATGGGAAACTGCCGGATTTCCGCGGCTTTTGGGAAAAAGACCGGGCATTTGTTAGATTTCTTCATGAACTTATGCCATGCATCCAGAGGGGCTGCAAGCGGAAAGATAGAGGGACCTGTTAATTTTCAGCAATATGAAGAGAAAATACCCTGCGGGGTTTGAGTGGTAAATGGAATTGCCGCAATATATGTTCCATCTGTTGAAAAAAGAAGGCTTCCTGGCATGTATTATTGTCATGCCTTCCGTATATCCCCCCGGCAACGAACGCATTTACGTGGTGGACGCTCTGCGCGGCTTTGCCGTAATGGCGATCATGCTGCTGCATTTTCTTGAACATTTCATCTATAATTCCTATCCCGTGGCTTCTTCCCCAATGATGGAAGCGGCCAACCAGCAGTTCAAGGAGGTCTTTTTTTTCCTGTTTGCCGGCAAGTCCTACACCATTTTCGCCCTTCTGTTCGGATTCACTTTTGCGGTCCAGTACCGTAACCAGGCCCGGAAGGGAAGGGATTTTGCGGGCAGGTTTGTCTGGCGCATGTGCCTGCTGGCGGTGTTCGCCTGCATGAATGCAGCGTTTTTCCCAGGCGGTGATGTTCTGCTGACTTTTTCACTTGCAGGTTTGTTGCTGGTGCCGTGCCGCCGGTTGAAGACATCCTCGCTGGTGGCTTTGTCCCTGTTTTTCCTGGCCCAGCCGCTGGAGTGGGCCTATGCGGCGGTGCAGTGGATGCATCCGGGCTGGGTTCCTCCCTCCCTGTCTGTTGCGGAATCGTACGCTTCCCTGAAATCCGCCGTGGATACGGGAAATTTCTGGGTGATGGCCTGGGAGAACCTGACTACAGGACAATGGGCCAGCCTGGCATGGGGTATTGAAGCCGGGCGTTTGATGCAGGCCCCGGGTCTGTTCCTGCTGGGGTTTGTTCTGGGGCGCCAGGATTTCTTTTTGCAGAATGACGGAACGGCTGTGTTCTGGACCCGCGGACTGCTATTTTCCCTGGCCGGGGCCTGTGCATTTTACGTGGTGATGTGCCTGCCGGGGCTGCCGGGGCCTGTGCATACCGTGTTTAGCATGTGGCACAATGTTTGCTTTACCGGCGTATGGGTGGCCGGGTTCGTTCTGTTGTACCGGCTGGAATATTTCAGGAAAGCGACGGCTCCGCTGCTGACCTACGGGCGCATGAGCCTGACCAACTATGTTTCCCAGTCCGTGATCGGCTCCCTGATTTTTTTCCCGTATGCACTGGGGCTGGCTCCCTACTGCGGGTATCTGGCCAGTTTTGCGGTCGGCTTTGCCGCCATGACCGGACAGATATGGTTCTGCCGCTGGTGGCTGGAGCGGCACCGCTACGGGGTGCTGGAAGGATTGTGGCACCGGGCGACATGGCTGGCCGCCGGGAAGGTTTCCGCTCCGGAACACCGGTAAGAAACGGGGGCCGGCGCAATGATGTTTCCCGATACTTGCGGGACGCTTTTTAGCGTCTTCTGCCAAAGCCGGTGATTTATCCGGACGGAGGATGCATCCGGTTCCGCAAGGGGCATTTTGGAGAGGAGACATGGAACAGGGGGCAGAGGCAGGAGGAAAAGGGATGAACGTTTCATGGCGGCGGGAGACATGAAAGCGCGGTATTTTTTGAAGAATGGCTTTCCGGGAGATTTTTTCCACAGGGAACGGTCTGTTTTCCTGGGGATGGCGTGCCGCGCCCTCTCCGGTCCGCGTTCCGGCGGCTTTTCCGACGGACTGATGCAGGAGGGGATTCCGTACCAGATGGCGCTTTTCTTTAAAGGGGAGATGTAGTATGGCATGGTGTATGGAAAGGAGGACGGGCATAGGCGGTTTTTTCGGGCTGGAATTGCCGGAGTACGGCAATTTCCCGCAATGGCATCCCGGCAGGAGTGTAGCCGTGAATTCCGGCAGACGCGCTTTGGAATATATCCTGCGCCGCCTGGGGGATGTGCGCTGTGTCCGTGTTCCCCTGTATACATGCCGGACGGTGGTGGAAACGATGGAACGGCTTGGCATTCCCGTGATTACTTACCGCATTGACGAACGCCTGGAACCGGAGGAACTGCCGGAATTGGAAAAGGGGGAATACCTTTTGTACACCAATTACTTCGGAATCAAGGAGAAATGCGTGGACCGTCTGGCTTCCCGGTATGGCGGCAGCCTGATTGTGGACAATGCGCTGGCCCTGTATTCTCCGGCCCGTTCCGGAGTGGCCTCCCTGTACAGCCCGCGAAAGTTTTCCGGTCTTCCTGACGGGGGGATCGCCGTGATGGATGCGGAGCGGTCCTTGCCGGAACCGGAGGAGCGGGACGAATCCCTGCCTGCCGCCGCTTTTTTGCTGGAATGCCTGGAGCATGGGCAGGAAAGGGCTTCCGCCGCCTGTGAACGGAATGAACGGCGCTTGCGGAATACCCCGCTGCGAAGGGTTTCCCGGCTGACGGAGCGACTGATGAGCGGTATTGATTATGAACAGGCGCGGCTGCTCCGCATGAATCATTTCCTTTTTCTTCATGAAAGGCTGGGCCATTTGAACCGTCTTTCCGTGGAGGCGGATTCCTTGTCCGCTCCGTGTTATTATCCGTTTTGGACAGCTTTTCCCGAGCTGAGGAACGTGCTGATTGATAAGCGCGTTCTGATTCCTCTCCTGTGGCCGGAGGTATTGGAACAGGCCCCTGCCAGCAGCCTGGAACGGAAACTGGCGCTGCATCTTCTGCCGCTTCCTGTGGACCAGCGCTGCGGGCCGCAGGACATGGAACGCATCGCCCGGATTGTGGAGGCATTCTATTCCTGAAGAGAAGGGAGGATTATTTTGTTAGACAGTTGGATAAGACGTTGACGATACGTGAATGAATGTTCTAACATTTTTGGTATGTCCGACTACCTTTCCTCTCTGGGCTATCCTTTCCGTGGAAGGCCCATGGTTTTTGTCTTTTCCGTCATGATGGTATGGGGCATGTTCCTGGCGGCCCGGGATGTTCTCATCGGATGGATTGCCGCCTTTTGTTTTCTGCTGCCTTTCATGTGCGCCTTTTTCATGAAAATGGTGAGGCAGTCCGCCATGGGAGAAGAGGATATCTGCCCCTTTCCTGAACTGGATGAATGGCTTGACTCCCTCATGCTGCCTTTTGTCCGGCTGGCGGTGTGCATCATCGTTTCCTTCCTGCCTTTCGCCGTGTATGTGCATACTGCGGCCTGGGCGGCGGATACTCCCCTGGCGTGGCTGTTCCTGGCGGCGGGTGTGATTTACTTTCCCGGCGTATTCATGAGAACCTCCGTTCGGGAACGTTTTTCCGGTCTTTCTCCCGTGGGCTGGTGGGGGCTGGTCAGAAGGGCTCCCTTTTCCTATGCCGGGTTGCTTGGCGCCATATGCGCCGGGGGATGGATCATCCTGAACCTTCCTTCAGGGCCTTTGATGGATTTCGCCATGGTGCCCGTGAAGCTGTATGTCGCCTGCGTGTTGATGAATATGTGCGGACTGTTCATGCTCAAGCATGAATTTGCCGGGGAGGAAGAGGACGGCAGCTTTTCCCCTTCCGGGCCTGCGGCCTCGTGATGCTGCCGCCTTTCCGGCGGCGCCGGGAACAGGTGAGTTTATTTGGCGGGTTCCTTGTCCAGGTTCAGGATGCCCAGCACAGACATGTTGCCTTCCGCATCTTTTCCGGAGGGGAGATAGACCTTCGCATTGTTCAGCATGTTTTCAAAGGCCTTGGCGCGGAGCATGTTCGGTCCCATGGCCTTTTCCTTCAATGCCAGTCCTTCCGCTTCCGCCCGGGCTGCTTCCAGGGCTGCTTCCGCCTGGGCCTTGCCCCGCATGACAATGACTTTGGCCTCCGCTTCTCCCCGGGCCAGGTTAGCGTTTGCTTCCTGGCGCGCTATTTCCATTTTCATGGCGCCTTCCGCCTCCCCGCGTGCACGCTGGATGGCGATGTCTTTCCGGGCGATTTGAAGTTCCGTTTCCTTGCGTTCGTTTTCCTGAGTCGTCTGAACTTTTCTGACGACGGATTCAATGATGGCCTGCGGGGGATTTGTTTCCCCCACGGCTACGGAATCCACAATAAAGGGGGTGCCGTCCAGCCGCTTGCTTAACTGCGTGTAAACGTTGTCGGAAATTTTTTGCAGGCTGCCGGAGGCGTCCAGGGCATTGTACTGGCTTAATTCCGCCCGCACGGCTGTACGGAAAGGCTGCTGAATGAAATTTTTGTAGGCAAAGAGCATGATTTCGTCCGCCACTTCGTCATCATTGCGGCCGGAGCTTTGGGCGATGCCTCCGTAATCTTCCATGAATTCCTTTACCCGGGACGGGTCCAGCCGGTAAACCAGAGAAGCTTTGCAGGAAATGGGGAGCTTGTCCTTGCCCAGGATAGCCCCTCCATTGCGGGCGTCGAATTCTTCCACCGTGGTATCCGGAGTGATGGAAACCTTGCTGACTTCCTTTCTCCACGCCCATCCCGTGGAGGACGGCCCGATCAGGATGCCTTCAAACCTGTTCTGTCCGAAAATGGGTTTGGAATAGACATATCCGGCAAAGCCGGACAATACGCGCTTGTTGCTGAAATTCTGGAAGGCAAAAATGGCGGCGCCCGCAGCGACGAAGATGACGGCGGGAATGAGCAGGGAGAAGACGGTTTTGGGAGATTTATTCATGACAGGGCAGCGGTTGTGACGGTATCCAACATAAGAGGAAGCTGGTGAAAATCAAGTTATCTTTTCCTGTGCGGCCGGGAAAAGTGTTCCACTGAAAAAATTCTTTCCGGAAGAGGGAATGCGGCAAAGTATGTCCTCTTCTGAACACAGGGGAGTGCCGGAAATGTCTTATCCGGCAAAGGCTGCCTGTTCCGTGGGGGAGATTCCGGCGAGGTGCCGGACCTCCGCCCCGGAGGCGGGCCTCCATTTGGGTTAAGGTGATGAATGTAGCCATTACGGGATCCGGAGGATTTATAGGGAGTCATTTGTCCAAGCGTCTTGAGATGTTCGGGCATCGGGTGACGCCCTTGCGGCGCTATCTATTTGCCCAGGAGGGCGTGGATTGCCTGGCGCAGGCCCTGGCGGGATGCCATGCCGTCATCAATCTGGCCGGAGCGCCCATCGACCGGCGCTGGACGGATGCCTACAAGAGGGAGCTGGTGGAGAGCCGCATCATGACCACCCGCAAGCTGGTGGAAGCGGTCAACAGGCTGCATGAACCGCCGGGAGTGATGATTTCCGCCTCTGCTGTCGGGTACTATGGCTTGTCCGGCGGCTGTCATGGGGAACTGGACGCTCCGGAAGCGGATTCCTTTCTGGCGGAATTGTGCGTGGCCTGGGAAAAGGAGGCCGGGCTGGTGAACAGCTCCGTGCGGCTGGTCCTTACCCGGTTTGGCGTAGTCCTTTCTCCGGATGGAGGGGCGCTCCCCGAGATGATGCGGCCGGCCCGGTTCGGCGTTACGGCAACCGCAGGAAATCCGGATCATCTTTTTTCCTGGGTGGCTTTGGAAGATCTGGCGGATGCCCTAGTCTTCATTATGGGCAGGCAGGATATTTCCGGCCCGGTCAATGTAACGGCGCCGGAGCGCACCACCAACCGGGAATTCTACAGGGCAGCCGCGGAACATTTCCACACCCGTCTGTCCATCCGTGTTCCGGACGCCGTTCTGCGGTTGCTGATGGGAGAAGCTTCCCAGGTGATTACCGGCGGCCAGTGCGCCGTTCCGGAGACGCTGATGAGGGAAGGGTTTACGTTCCAATATCCGGATATCCGCACTTTTTTTAACAAAGCATTTTCTGTCAAATCATGAGCATGATACAGACCATCGTTACTTCCCTGTTTCACGGTCATTCCGTCAAAACCGATCCCATGCCGGATTTCAATCTGGAACGTTATCTGGGGGAATGGCACGAAATAGCCCGTCTGGAAAACTGGTTCGAGCGCGGGCTCAGCAGGGTTCTTGCCCGGTATGACCGCAGGGAGGACGGTTCCATTTCCGTGGTTAACAGCGGTTATGACGTTCGTACCGGGGAACGGAAGGAGGCGCGTGCACGGGCGGTGGCGGGGGATGCCCCCAATCATTTGAAAGTGTACTTTGTACCACTGGTATACGGCCGGTATGAAGTGGCTTTCCTGGATGAAAATTACACCCGCGCCGTAGTTTCCGGCGGTTCCCTGAATTATCTGTGGCTGCTTGCCCGCTCGCCGCAGTTGAAGGATGACGAGCTTCAGCCGATGCTTCATTGCGCGGAAAAACTGGGGTATGATACTTCCCGGTTGATTTACGCCAATGTCCAGGCCTCTCCGGACAAATGACATGGGGCGGGCTTGAAGAAGCGGTGTGCCGTGAATATGGGATATTTTTGAAATGGGGAATGTGGAAAAGGTGGCTTTTCTCCTGCCAGGAAAAAATTTTTGGGCATGGGCCGGGCGTTCCTTTCCAGTGTTCCGCCGTGCGGGAATGTCATGCTTTTGAATTCTCCGGTGTGGTTCTTCTTCCTGCATGGCTCCGGTCCCGTATTTTTCCGCTTTTTCCTGCCCCGTCCTTTCCGTTTTTTTGCAAAGAACAGGGAAAAACACAGGCGCCTGCTTAAAATAGGCTTGCAATCATGAGAAGGATGGATATGTTGACATTCATCCAAACATTGGATGTTTGGATGAATTACTTAAAGAAGGAGTAACAATGGATATTATTCATGACAACGCCGCTGATCTCAGCGCATTGAACGGCAAGACCGTTGCCGTGATCGGATATGGCGCCCAGGGGCGCGCTCAGGCACTTTGCATGCGTGATTCCGGTGTGAACGTGATTATCGGCGTTCGCCCCGGCAAGTCTTTTGACGCCGCCGCCCAGGATGGATTCCAGGTAATGAGCGTCGCGGAAGCCGCCGAAAAAGCGGACATCATTCACATTCTGCTGCCGGATGAAAGCCACGGCGCCGTGTATGAAGCTGAAATCAAGCCTCACTTGAAGGCCGGCAAGACGCTTTGCTGCTCCCATGGCTTCGCGTATGTTTTCAATACCATCGTCCCCCCCGCGGATGTAGATGTCATCATGGTGGCCCCCAAGGGCCCGGGCACGGAAGTGCGCCGAGTATTTGAAGAAGGGTTCGGCTGCCCCGGCCTGATTGCCGTTCATCAGAACCCCTCCGGCAAGGCCCGTGACGTGGCTCTTGCCATGGCCAAGGCTGAAGGCCTGACCCGCGGCGGCGTGCTGGAATGCACCATGGCCCAGGAAACGTATGAAGACCTGTTCGGTGAACAGAACGTCCTGTGCGGCGGTCTGGTGGACCTGATGAAGTACGGCTTTGAAACCCTGACGGAAGCCGGCTACCCGCCGGAAATGGCTTACTTCGAATGCGTGCATGAAGCCAAGCTCATTGTGGATCTGATTTATAACGGCGGCATTCAGAAAATGAACTCCGTGATTTCCAACACGGCCGAATTCGGCGAATATTACAACGGCCCGCAGATCCTGCCCGCGGAGGTGAAAGAACGCATGAAGGAATCCCTCAAGCGCATTGAATCCGGCAAGTTCGCCAAGGACTGGCTGGAAGAGGCAGCCAAGGGCGCTCCCAACCTCAAAGCCAAGCGCGAAGCCCTGGGCCAGCACCCGGTGGAAATCGTGGGCGCCAAGATTCGCAGCCTGTTTGAAAGGAACTAAGGTTTCTTTTACCTGGAACGCGTGCCGTTCCGCCGGAATGCGGCGGAGCGGCACGGATATTCCCGGGCTTTTCCCGGAAATCCGCCATTTGTTCAGTTTATGGAGCACGCCACGCCGGCCGTCAATGTGGAAAACGCCAGGGTATACCTGGGCGGGCACGAAATCCTGCACAATATTTCCTGGCAGGTGCAGCGCGGAGAACGTTGTTTTATTCTGGGGGCCAACGGCGCCGGAAAGACAACGCTGGTCAAGGTGCTGATGGGGTTTGCGTGGCCGCTCTTCGGAGCCAGGGTGCAGGTTCTGGGCAAGACCTTCGGGCACGTGAACCTGCTGGAATTGCGCAAGTCCATTGCGTGGGTGAGTCCGTTCATGCACAAGTGGCTGGAGGATGGCTCCTGGAACGGGCGCGACATGGTGCTTTCCGGCCCCGACGGCACTATCGGCCTCTTGAGGGAGCCGACGCCGGAAGAGGAGGAAAAAGCCGCAGGAATCATGAAATCCCTGAAAGCGGAGCATTTGATGGACAGACCGGTGGTAGCCATGTCTTCCGGGGAACAGGTGAAAGTGCTGATTGCCCGGGCTCTGATGACGAATCCGGAACTGATGATTCTGGACGAACCCAGCGTTTACCTGGATTTGGCAGGGCGGGAATTTTTATTGAAAACCATTGAAGAGCTGGCTGAAACGAGGCCTGATCTGACCATCGTGTTCATCACCCAGCGCATTGAAGATATCCTTCCCGTATTTAACCGCGGCATGATTTTAAAGTCCGGAGAAATCGTGGCGCATGGAAGCCGGGACGAGGTGCTGACGGAGGCAAACCTGAAAGACGCCTTTGGGCTGGATATCCAGTTAATCAAGACGGAGAAGGGGCGTCTCTGGACCGTTATCCGATAATTTTTCATGAAGCAGTCCAAGACAATGGAGCTGAAGAAACCGGTGCGGGTGTCCCTGGCCCGCCAGGTGCTTACCGCCATGGAATCCATGATACGGTCCGGCAAATGGAAGGTTGGAGACCGCATTCCCGCGGAAGCGGAACTGGCCCGTGCCTTTTCCGTCAGCCACAACACCATCCGCGAAGCCCTTCAATCCCTGATTCATATGGGGATGCTGGAAGCGCGCCCCGGGGACGGCACGTATGTGATGGCGTCAGACCGCTTTGCCGTCGCGGTGAGCAACCGCCTCAAGGAATCCGAGCTGCCTCAGATTCTGGAGGCGCGGCTGGCTTTGGAAAAGGAAATTGCGCGGCTGGCCGCCGTTAAAAGGACGGATGAAGATTTGAAGGAGCTGGAAAATGCCCTGAAGGACTGCCACGGCAGGGTAAGGCAGGGCATTGAGGATGACATGCTGTTTCATGCCGCCGTGGCCCGCGCCACGCATAATCCGGTGCTCTCGGAATTGTATAACGTGGTCATCCGCCATGTGCAGGAGAATCTGGAAAAGCTGCTTCAGGAGAAGCAATACGACTCCGGCGCCATGAAGCTGCATGACGACCTTCTCGCAGCCATCAGGAATCAGGAGGCGGATGAGGCGGAGAACATTATTGTAAAGATTGTGGAATTTGACACCGTCAGCATAGGCGGGTCATGCCCTTCTTAAATTAACGGAACAGGCGATTCCCATCATGCGGAATCGGCATTTTTTTCTTTTCGGCCTTTTTAGTAAGGCCGTCCGGAGAAATGAAATTGGGGAACAAGAAAGCAGAACCGGCATGAATAATTCTGAAAGAAAAAGTGTTGCGTTTCGTATTCATTGGTAATGAAGGCGAATGTATTTTCCATAATGATGTTGTTCTTTCATCTGTTTCCGGCATATGGAATCGACCCCAGCGTGAGGGGATTTGAAGAACTTCATGAAGTGTTGAAAAGTGCGGTTCGGGAACTTGATACCGTTCAATCTCCGGATCATCTTCCTATGGCTATGGAGCATTTCCGTGCCTTGGTGGAGGAATGTGGGCGTAATCCCGATCTTGTTGCCGTTCTTGAGCTTACTTCAGAATCATGTCCCCCTCAGCTCAAGAAGGCTTATAAAGCGGCAATGGAGTTGCAGGGGAAATTGCATGATGCCTCTAAACGGCTGGCTATGAGTGGAATGATGCAAAATAAAGAGGAAATCAAACCGTATTTGGAGTTTATGCAAAAGTTTACTTTAAAGAAAAATGCTCAAAAAAGAACGGAACCGCAGGTGCATGAAGGAGCGCCTCCCGAGACTGAGGATGCCCGGGACGCAAGAATGAAATGGTGGCGAGATGGAAAATTCGGCATGTTCATCCATTATGGGTTGTATTCCGGGCTGGCGGGGGAAATTCAGGGGAAAAAATATAAGGGATGCGTGGAATGGATTATGCAGTATTCCGGAGTGGATAGCGAAACATACGCCAGAGAGGCCCTTCCCCGGTTTAAGCCCAAACGCGGAAAGGCTGAGACATGGGTAAAATTGGCCAAAGAGGCCGGGTGCGTTTATACAATCCTGACAAGTCGGCATCATGAGGGTTTTAACATGTTTGATTCAAAATTCAGTGATTTTAACGTTAAAACGACCAAGGGTGTTGATATTGTAAAGGAATATGCAGAGGCATGTAAAAAATATGGAATGAAGGCAGGATATTATTTTTCCCTTCTTGACTGGAGCCATCCGGATTACGATCCGACAGGTTCAGGCATTTCTTATCCTAAGGGTAACTATGAGGCTCAAAAACAAGGACGGCGGCAATTCGGGAACCATGGAAAATACAAGGATTACCTTTACAATATTTTCAATGAGCTGCTGACCAGTTATGCCCCGGTAGATCTGGTATGGTGGGATTTCAGCCAGCCTGGTTTTCAGGGAGATAAGGCGTGGAATGCGACAGCATTGATGAAGAATCTTTTTGAAAAAAATCCCAAGGCAATTCAAAATAATCGCTTGTACCATTCTGCAAATCATCTTAGTGAAGGGGGAATCAGAGTAACTCCCGCATGGAAAGGGGATTATTCCACAGCGGAACACCATATTCCGGCAACTGGCATTAATGGAGATTGGGAAGCATGCCAGACTCTTAATGGAACATGGGGATATTCAGCGGATAATCAGGAATGGAAAACATCTCAAGCCCTGATTCGGGAGTTAATTGATACAGTTAGCCGCGGAGGGAACTTTCTGCTTAATATAGGCCCCATGCCCGACGGATCCATTCCTCCTGAAAGCATCCGTATTTTCAAGGAAATCGGTTCCTGGATGAAAAAAAACGGTGAAGCCATTTATGGAACCAGAGCCAATCCGCTGAATATTGAACTGACATGGGGACGCCTTACCAGAAAGGGGGAAGATATTACCTATATTTTTGTTTATGATAAACCGGATAATGGAGAGCTGACCATTCCCTGCTCGTTTGAGGGTGATGTGAAAGCGGTTCTGCTTGGCGGAGAGAAAACTGTCAACATGAGTCAGGATAAAAAGTCCAATACCACGACATTCTACATAAAAAATATGAAGATGGATACAGCCGCCACTGTGATCAAGGTGATGGGAAAACGCATGATTCACAAGAGGTCCGCGTGACCCTTCCGAGGGAGCTGGAAGGGGCGAAGGTTCCAGCTCCCCATTTTGAAAATGACATTGGATCGCCCTGTGTCACGGATGATAGTTTGCCGGACAAGGCAGTAAAAACAGCCAATGTGGTTTGTTTTATATTCTATCTGTAAAAATAGAATGAAGCCGGATTGTGTAGGAAGAGAAAGACCGACGTCCTTTTTTCCTGTTTTTAAAAAGTGGTATTCCCATGAATGGGATGCGTGTGGGAACGGGCTATGTTTTTTATTCTTTAACGAATATGGAAGTTTGTTAGAGTGCCTGATATGGCTATCCACACTGAATGGAAGTGCCCGGCATGCGGCGCCTTTCTGGCTATGGAAGATGTGAATATGGCTGCAGATATGGTGTTATGCCGCTCCTGCAATAAGATAAGCAAATTTTCAGAGATTGTTCAGGAGGAAAGGGATGAGGAAATTCTTGATTCCATTCCCCGCCGCATGAGCGTGACGAAAACGGCGAGGGGGCTGGAAATAACGTATAAGAAACCAAAAGGTGTAGGACTTTTTCTACTGATGTTTTCGATTTTTTGGAATTCTGTGACATGCGTTGCCCTGTTTGCGGTGATGAAGGAAATGTCTTGCGAAAATCTGTTCGGACTATTGTTTTTAATCCCTTTTGTTCTGGTTGGGGCTGGTACATTTGCGGGAGCTTTTTATGTGTTGTTTGGCCGCATGACGCTGATCCTGACGCCAGGCAGGGGGGAATTGTTCCGAGGAGTAGGTAATCTGGGCCGCCGACAGCATTTTTTGCTGGAGAAAGATTCCCGTATTTCCATCGAGGAAAGCAGTATACGGCGGAATCATGGAACTCTGTATAAAATTGTGGTGGAGCAGCCGGGAGGAAAGCCATTCGAGTTTGGTACGGGTATTGAGGAAGCGGAGGCCCGGCAGTATATAGCGGCTCTTTTACGGCAGATGAGAGAGTAGTTCTGCCGTTCCGTAGTTTCAGGCAAAGTCATGGAACGCCGGAGGATCTGGTTTGCGGAAACGAAGCGTCAGGGAATTTCGGAATGAGGTTTTTTGATTGATAGGGCGGCTAAGATACGTAGATAAACGCATGATGAAGAAAGTGCGCCTTTTGTTGATTCTATGCGGTTTGTTTTGCGGAGCGGCAGTTGCGCAGCCCCGCCTTTCCACACCGCCGAACATGATTGTCATTCTGGCGGATGACCTGGGTTATGGGGATTTGGGCTGTACTGGTTCCAGGCAGATTAAAACGCCTTCCATTGACCGGCTGGCCAAGGAGGGCGTGTTTTGCTCCCGGGCGTATGTGACGGCACCGATGTGTTCCCCCTCCCGCATGGGATTGCTGACGGGGCGTTTCCCCAAGCGTTACGGCATCACGACGAATCCCAATATCCAGATGGATTATCTTCCGGAGTCCCACTACGGGCTGCCGCAGACGGAAAAATTGATTCCGGAGTATTTGGCCCCCTGCGGGTACCGGAGCGCGGTATTCGGCAAGTGGCATCTTGGCCACACGAAGGGATATACGCCTCCGGAGCGCGGTTTTACGCATTGGTGGGGGTTCCTGGGCGGTTCCCGGCATTATTTTCCCGTGAAGAAAGAGGCTGAAGGCCTGAATCCCTCCATGATTGTATCCAATTTTACGGATAAGACGGACATCACCTATTTGACGGACGATATTACAGACCGGGCGGTTGAATTCCTGCAGGAAGCCGGAAAGGATAAGAAACCGTTTTTCATGTTCGTTTCCTACAACGCCCCCCATTGGCCCAATGAAGCCAAACCGGAGGATATCACCAAATTCAGGAACGTGCAGAACGGGGAACGACGGGTTTATTGCGCCATGGTATATGCGATGGACAGGGGAATAGGACGCATTCTGGATGCCTTGAAAGCGGACGGTTTGGAAAAGGATACCATCGTCGTCTTCCTGTCGGACAATGGAGGCGCTCCGGAAGCTTCTTCCTGCAATGCCCCTTTCCGGGGTGCCAAGAGGCAGCATTTTGAGGGAGGTGTTCGCGTACCTTTTATTATCAGATATCCGGCGGACAAGCGTTTGATTCCCGGAAGCGTTTGCAGACAGCCCGTTTCCTCCGTGGATTTGCTTCCCGCTTTGCTGAAGGCGAATGGCCGTCACATTCCCAGAAAGCTGGACGGCATGGATATTCTGGAGCTGGTGGGGAACAAGGGAGCTTCCGTTCCGCGCACCTTTTTCTGGTGCACGGATTACACGTCCGCTGTGCTGGCCGGTGATATGAAGTACCTGCTGGTACCGGATCGCGCTCCGCAGTTTTACAATGTGGCGGATGATCCCCAGGAACAGAGGGATTTGTATTTTTCCAGGCACCAGGATGCGGATCCCCTCGCTAAAAAGCTGGGAACATACCTGACTACGACGCCTGCATGCCGTTTTCCCGACAGCATCAGCTGGTCCGCCAAATTGATGAGGGAGTATGACAAGACTGCGCCGGACAGGCAGCCTGAGTAAGGCTGCGTTGGCTTTGTTCCGTATTCCGTCCTGCATGCCAGCGTTTGGGAACCTCCTACGGCGGGAGAGGGGGAGGAACCGCGCGCATGGTTTCCTTTTTCCGCTGAAAAACGCTTTATTTCAGGCGCTTGGGTTCCGCAATGCGGAGAATGTGCTCTCCGGGAAGGGCCAGGTTGCCTTTGTCCCGGGCAATCATTTCAAAGTAGTGGGGATCCTGTGAGATCCAGATGAATTCGTTTTTTGCCTGTTCCATCTGCTCCCTGGATTTTTCCAGATGAGCCTGAAGGAAGGAACGTTCATGCTCCAGGGAGCGCAGATCCTTCCATGGTTTGAAACACACCAGGGAAAGCAGCATCGTCAGGCACAGGGCCAGGACAATGGCAAAGAGGCGCAGGGCTCTCTGGACGATCAGGGCACGTTTCTCCCGGCGGATTTCAAGCTCCGCCAGGGTAAAACGGTGGTAGTAGCGGCGTCTCCAGAGCATTCCTTGCAGTCAAACAACATATTTTTGATCATAGAATATGAATTTTACCACCATAAACTGCGTCATTTCCCAGTTCTTCTTCAATTCTAAGCAATTGATTGTATTTGGCCATGCGGTCGGAACGGCTTAGAGAGCCGATTTTGATTTGCCCCGCGTTCGTCGCTACGGCAATATCCGCGATTGTGGCGTCTTCCGTTTCCCCGGAGCGGTGGGAGATGATGGCAGAGTATTTGTTATCCTTGGCCAGTTCCACCGTATCCAGCGTTTCCGTCAGGGAACCTATCTGGTTGACTTTCACCAGGACGGCATTCGCGACATGGCGGGAAATGCCCTGATTCAGGAATTCCACATTCGTCACGAACAGGTCGTCCCCTACCAGCTGGGTATTGCCGCCCATGGCTTTAGTTAGCTGTTCCCAGCCCAGCCAGTCGTTTTCCGCACAGCCGTCCTCAATGGAAATGATGGGGTATTTTTTCTGGAGTTCCTGATAGTAAGCCGTCAGTTCCTCCGCTGTTCTGCCCAGGCCGTCTGATTTTTTGAAGACGTACAGGTTCCGGGAGGGATCGTAGAATTCGGAGGAAGCCACGTCCAGGGCAATGAAGATATCCGTGCCCAGGGTGTACCCGGCCCGTTTTACGGCCTGTGCAATGCATTCCAGGGCGTCGTCTGCTGATTTCAGGGCCGGGGCGAATCCCCCTTCATCCCCCACGGCAGTGGAAAGGCCGCGGTCATGCAGCACATCCTTGAGCGCATGGAAAACTTCCGCCCCGTAGCGCAGGGATTCCCGGAAAGTGGGAGCCCCCTTGGGCATGATCATGAATTCCTGAAAGTCGATGGGGGAGTCCGAATGGGCTCCACCATTGATTATGTTCATCATGGGGACGGGCAAAACCTTGGCGTTCGGTCCACCCAGGTATTTGAAAAGGGGAAGGTTGAGCTGAATGGCGGCGGCTTTTGCCACGGCCAGGGAGACGCCCAGGATGGCGTTGGCCCCCAGGCGGGATTTATTGGGCGTGCCGTCCAGGTCGATCATGATTTTGTCAATGGCCGGCTGCAGGGTGGCATCGTGCCCTGATATTTCCGGGGCAATGATTTTATTGATGTTTTCCACGGCTTTAAGCACGCCCTTGCCTCCGTAGCGCTTGGCGTCTCCATCCCGGAGTTCCCAGGCTTCATGTTCTCCGGTGGAGGCTCCGCTGGGGACGGATGCGCGTCCGATAGCTCCCCCGGCGAGGGCCACGTCCACTTCCACGGTGGGATTGCCCCGTGAGTCGATGATTTCACGGCCGCGGACGTCAATGATTTCCATTTCATTCATGATCATAAGATTTCTTTTTGTCCTTTTTAGACAGGGAAACAGGCTTTCCCGTTCCGGAGAAGCATGTCATGTCCCTAGAAGTTCCGGTTTCAAAAGCAGGACTGACGCAGAACGGGGACGAAGCTTGCCGGCTTCTTCAGGGCCATGATGCCCCGCAGAATGAAGAGGTTCCCTTGCTGGGCATCCGCCTGCCCGTTCTTAGGAATTTTGCCGGGAAGAAGCTCAGGAGAATCTGGCAGGACAGGATGTCGGCGAGGTGCGTGGACCCTCAAAAGGGCAGGAGCAGCCGCTTTTACACGGCGGAAACTGCGGCAGGGGGGGAAGCTGCGCCGTTTCGTGACGCAGGGAAGGACGGCATGCCGGAACGGGGCCTTGATTCCGTCCCGTTCCGGGTATGGAATGAGGCGCTTACTATTAAAACCATGCCTAACATTAACGATAACTTCCTCAAGTTGCAGGCGGGATATTTGTTCCCGGAAATAGGGCGCCGCGTGAATGCGTTTGCCGAATCCCATCCGGAGGCGGCCAAAAGGCTGATTCGCTGCGGCATCGGCGATGTGACGGAGCCGCTTCCCATGGCGGCTATTGAAGCCATGCACCGGGCCGTGGATGATTTGTCCACTCATGAACGTTTTCACGGCTATGGGCCGGAGCAGGGGTATTTCTGGCTGAGGGAGGCAATCGCCAAAAAAGCCTATCAGGCCCACGGCGTGCATGTGGAAGTGGATGAGATTTACGTGTCTGACGGAGCCAAATGCGACACGGGAAACATTCTGGATATTTTTGGGCCCGGCAACAAAATTGCCGTGCCGGATCCGGTTTATCCCGTGTATGTGGATACCAATGTCATGGCCGGGAATACCGGGAGTTCCAGCCTGGATGGTTCTTATGAAGGGCTGGTGTATCTGCCGTGCACTCCGGAAAATAATTTTGTGCCGCAATTGCCTGATGAGCATGTGGATTTGATTTACCTGTGTTTCCCGAACAATCCTACCGGGGCCGTAGCTTCCCGGAATGAACTGCTGAAATGGGTGGAATACGCCCGAGCGAACCGTGCCATTATTCTTTATGATTCCGCTTATGAGGCTTTCATACAGGATTCTTCCATTCCCAGATCCATTTTTGAAATTCCCGGCGCGCGGGATTGCGCCATTGAGTTCCGTTCCTTCTCCAAGCAAGGAGGCTTTACAGGGGTGCGCTGCGGTTATGTGGTGATTCCCAGGGAATTGCACGGATATGATTCCGAAGGGAACAAGGTTTCTATCAGCCAGCTCTGGAGCCGCCGCACCAGCACGAAATTCAACGGCGCTTCCTATATTGTCCAGCGGGGCGCTGCGGCTTTGTTCACCATGGAAGGCATGGCCCAAACTGCCGCGCTCATCAGCCATTACCTGGGGAATGCTTCGCTTCTGCTGAATGCCTGCCGTCAGGCGGGCATGCGCGTGTGGGGCGGGGAAAACGCCCCTTATGTATGGGTACAGTGTCCGGATGGTCTGGACAGCTGGCAAATGTTTGACAAGATGCTGCATGAGGCGAATGTGGTTATTACGCCCGGTTCCGGTTTTGGTTCCAGGGGGGAAGGGTTCTTCCGCATTTCCGCGTTTAATTCACGGGAAAACGTGGATGAAGTCTGCCGCCGCATCCACAGCCTGTTTGCCAAATAGAAGAGCGTTTTCAGACAGATTGTCCAGGCCGCGGTGCAAAACACTGCGGCCTGTGTATTTCTTTCCGGGTGGGTTGATGACCGTGGCATTGCATTTCCTGCCGGGAGGGGGCTCCTGTAAAAAGGTCATCTTCCTTTCTTACGGATTTGGACCGGGAAAGAGCAGAGTCCGTTTTCAAGTGATGGGATTCCGGTAAAGGGGCGTTCCTATGGCATATTCGGCCCTTGCCCCCGTTCATTTGTACGGAGTAGGTTGTTGCTTATGTCCCCGTGGGTGCGCATGAGTTCCTTTTTCCGGCAGGCTGCTTTTCCTGCATGTTGCGCCTGCCTGCTGTCTGTTGCTGGCGCCATCCGGGGGCAGGAAGGGGAAGCGGAGCTCCCTTCTGTGGAGCCGCTTTCCTGCGCGCACTCCTCGGATGGGAGGGTAACAGTTCGGGGGGCGGTTATGGGTACGGTGTTCACGGTGCGCGCTTATCCCGGGAGTGGCATGGACGCGGAAGATGCGGAGAGGATTTGCGGGGAGGCTCTGGCCTGTGCCGTCCACTGGGAAAAAGTGATGTCCGCCATGGATGCGGAAAGCGGTCTGACCCGGCTTAATGCTGCGGAATACGGCATTTCCGTGCCTGTTTCTCCGGAATTGGAAAGGGTGCTTCTTCTGTCCCTGAATTATGCCCGGCTGACAAACGGTGCTTTTGATCCCACACTGGGACCCTGCATTCGCCTGTGGAAAAAGAGCCGCCGCCTTGGCGTCCTCCCGTCCGATGAGGAGCGGGAATGCGCACTCCGGGCATGCGGATGGGAAAAGTTGTCCGTCCGTAAGGGAATGGCGGTCAAGGCGGTTTCTGGAATGAGGCTGGATTTGGGAGGCATGGGCAAGGGCTTTGCCGTGGACCGAATGGCGGAGATGTTGAAAACAAGGGGTATATGTTCCTTCTTCATAGACAGTACCAGCGATGTTCTGGCTGGCGCTCCTCCTCCCGGGGAACCGGGATGGCGGCTGCGGGTGGATACAGGAAGAGGGCAGGGGGAAGTGTTGCTGTTGAGCCATGCGGCCGTTTCCACTTCCGGGAGCGCCCGTCAGATGGTGAAAATTGGCGGGAAAGCGTATTCCCACGTGCTTGATCCCCGGTCGGGGCTGGGCGTTACGGAAGGGAGGCAGGTGAGCGTCCGGGCGTCTTCCGCTGCGCTGGCGGATGCCCTGGCGACGGCAGGGTGTGTGATGCGTGAGGAGGAGTTCCGTTCCCTGGCGGCCGGATTGCCGGGAGTGTCCGTTCCGGCCTTTTTTCAAAGTCCGCCATGTTCTGCGGGGGAAACGCAGAAACAGGATGGACTGCGGAAGGAGGGAGGAATGGGGTCAATGAAAGGAATGACAAAGCAACTACGTTTTTAAGATACACCTTTATAACCCTGTTTATGAGATTGTACCATTTTTTACTCCCTGCCGTTGTCAGTGCTGCCGTATCCGCATCATTTGGGGCAGAGTTTCCCAATCCCTATCCTGCGCCCGCTCCCGGTGTCCGCCTGACTCCAGAGATTCCGCTTTCACCCTCCATTAATGGCGCCCGTATCGTCGGGGCTACCCCCGGCTCCCGCATGCTGTTCCAGGTTCCCGTCTCCGGGGAGCGGCCCATGAAAATTCAGGCAACAGGGCTGCCCCCAGGCCTGAAGATGGATTCGCGCGGATTGATTGCGGGTACCGCTCCGTCCGGGAAGAGGGAATACAAGGTAAATATCCAGGCTTCCAACAGGCATGGAAAGGACATGAAGGAGCTGATTCTGAAGGTGGGGGACGAATTGTGCCTGACTCCGCCCATGGGCTGGAGCAGCTGGTATTCCTACAGTGAGGCCGTAGGGCAGGATAATGTGCTGAAGACGGCACGGCTTTTTGTGGAACGGGGTCTGGTCAATCATGGCTGGGCCTATATCAACATTGACGACTGCTGGCAGGGCAGGCGCGGAGGGAAGTATGGCGCCATTCAACCCAATAAGCGTTTTCCTGACATGAAGGCCATGTGCGACGCTATTCACGCCATGGGCATGAAAGTGGGCATTTATTCCACGCCTTGGATGGGAACGTATGCCGGTTTTATCGGAGGGAGCGCGCCCAACGCTAAGTCGGACTACGGGGAAATGGCCATTCCGGAAAAGGAGCGCAAGCAGGAGGATCAAATCTTTGGAAGTTATCCGGGAGTTCATCGCAGAAAGGCGGATCATGTGGGAGCCGTCTGGCTGTTTGACCGTGACGCTAAACAATGGGCGGATTGGGGGTTCGATTATGTGAAAGTGGATTGGAATCCCAACGATGTGCCTACGACAAAGCGCATCCGCAAGGCGCTGGACGAGTCCGGGAGGGATATCGTGCTCAGCCTGTCCAATGCCGCCCCGTACGAACATGTGGAAGAGCTGGGCAAGCTGGCGAATTTATGGCGGACGACGGGGGATATCCAGGATCACTGGGGCAGCGTCAGCGGCATCGGTTTTTCCCAGGAACGCTGGCAGAAGCATATGCGCCCGGGACATTGGAATGATCCGGACATTCTCCAGATCGGGAAGCTGGGCAAACCCAACCAGCCCAACACCACGTTTGTCCAGACGCGGCTGACTCCGGATGAACAGTACACCCATGTGACCCTGTGGTGCCTGCTGTCCGCTCCGCTCATCGTCTCCTGTGATTTGGAGCATATTGATTCGTTTACGATGGGACTGCTTACCAATGATGAGGTGATAGCGGTGGATCAGGATCCGGCTGCCCGTCCCGCCCGCAAAGCGTGGCACCAGGGGAATTTCCAGGTGTGGATGAAGGAGTTGTCCGACGGTTCCGTGGCGGCTGGCTTTTTCAATACCGGGAAGGAGAAAGGAATTTTGAAGGTGAATCTGAAGGAGCTGGGGCTTTCCGGAGCGTATGAGGCAAGGGACCTCTGGAAACGCGCTGACCAGGGGACCGTACAGGGAGATATGGCGGTAGAATTGAACGGGCATGGAGCATCCATGTTCCGGTTCAGCAAAAAGAAGTAACGGGAAGGAGACGGCTCTGTATTCATTCAGGGGCGGCGGGGATATGCCGCCCCTGAAGCCTGTGGCAGGGGCGGCTTTTCATTGAACCGGCATCCATAGAAACAAGCCTTCTGCACAAAATCCCACTTTTACAGTACCTGTCGGCGGATTGCCGGATTCCAGGAGGGGCAGGAGGGGCAGTGAATGCCTCCCCCGCACCAGAGCTTGCGCTTCAATTCCGGAAAGTTTTTCCTGGCAGGCCTTTGTTATTGTGTAATAAAAAACCGCTCCGGCAAATCCGGAGCGGTTTTTATAAAAGAGATTGATGTGACTTGCCTTAATCTCTCCCGACAGCTTTTCTAGGCGGCAATGCCGAAATGCTGCTGAATGGAGGCGAAAATCTTGTCGCGACGGGCGCGGGCTTTTTCAATGTCACGGGTTTTCAGCGAGAATCTCAGGCGTTCCGCCGTGGAGTCCGGCTTGTGAACCGTAACGTGGCACCACCAAACCCCCCTGTTGTTCCACAGGTGGTGGTTGGGGTTGTCATCATTAATTCTAAGAGCGATTTTGGTTTGGGCTTTCATCTGTGTGATCTTTTCCAGTAGAGGACGTATTGTTTACGCCCGTTGGCATATTAATGTTTCAATAAAACCTTCAACTTGGAGGTGCCTCACTTAAGCAGATGATCCCTTGTCTTTTTGGACATCTTTTTCTGCCAGTTGCTCACCTCGTTGAAGCCTTAGAGTTCAAGTGGTGGAACAACGTTCAAAAAAAGAATCTTTTTTACAGGAGACCTACTTTTTTAAGAGTGTTGTAAGCACCGTTCTTGTTGATCGTACGCAGGGCCTTGGCGGAAATCTTCATTTTCACGAATTGACCGAGTTCAGGAACCCAGATGCGCTTCTCCTGAAGGTTGGGGAAAACGGTACGATTGACAGTCTTAGTGACGTGACGACCAATACCGCCCTTTTTCTTGGCAAGACCGGAGCGATGGATACGACGACCTTTGTGAGGCATGGTACCTCTGATGATGCAAATTCGGGACATGGCAATCGAAGTTATTTGTTAATGCGAGAGAGATAATCTAGCGTATTTTTGCCTAAGGTCAAGAACAACCGGACGAAAGCCCTGGAATTTATCCTGGACTGTACGGAAGCATGCCTTTTCTTTTGCGCGAACTCCGGTTTTTTCTCCCATGATGAAGAGGGGCTGCAGAGACGGTGAGCTGAAAGCGGGAGGGGCTGATCCGGGAAGATGAACGGTACCGCAGACAAAGAGGAGAATGAGGCGTTCTTCCATATTTTTCAGGACTTCCGTCGTGGGAGCAGGGGCTGGCCGGATGAAGGCCTTTCCCCGCAGGAAAAGTGCAGAACACGGGAAAGATGGCCCCCTTTGGTTTTTTCACGGCAGCGGCATATAGCGGCATATGGCTGCCTGCTTCCGGGTAAAACGTATCCGGCGCTTGCACGGAGGGGCGTTCCATGAGAAATTGAAAGCATGAGTGAGAATCATTATGCAGAGTTTTCCGAATGCAGCATGAAGCCCCAGGAGGTGCTGGAATACGTTTCCGGCCCCATTCCCGTTCCGGAGGAGGGAGAAGTTCTGGTCCGGATGAAGGCGGCTCCGATCAACCCGGCGGACATCAATTTTGTACAGGGAGTTTATGGCCTGAAGCCCGTGCTGCCGCACTCCCGCGCCGGCCTGGAAGGCTGCGGCGTGGTACAGGAATCTCGCGCAGAGGGATTCCGAGAGGGAGATGAAGTGATTCTCCTGCGCGGCGTGGGTTCCTGGAGCGAGTATGTGGCGGTTCCCTCCGTGAATGTCATGAAGCTCCCGGTGAAGGTAGATCCCGTCCAGGCGGCCATGCTGAAGGTGAATCCCCTGACCGCTCTGCGCATGCTGGAAGGGTTCGTTTCCCTGGAACCGGGGGATTGGCTGGTGCAGAATGCCGCCAATTCCGGAGTGGGAAGGTGCATTATTCAACTGGCCCGTGAAATGGGCGTGAAGACAGTGAATTTTGTGAGAAGGCCGGATGAATTGAGGGATGAATTGACTGCGCTGGGCGCCGATCTGGTGGTGGGAGAGGATGACGGGGATGTGGTGAAGAATACGCTGGCCCGCCTGGATGGAAAGAGGCCTGTGCTGGCTTCCAATGCCGTGGGCGGGGAAAGCGCCCTGCGCCTGATGGATATGCTGGCTCCCGGCGGAAGCATGGTGACGTACGGAGCCATGAGCCGGAAGAGCATCAAGGTGCCGAACGGTTTTCTGATTTTCAAGGGTATTAAACTGGAGGGCCTGTGGGTGACGCAGTGGCTTAAGAATGCCCCTGTTTCAGAGATTGAGGCCGCCTATGAGAAACTGGCGCGCCTGATGGCGGACGGCAGGTTGAAGCAGGCTGTGGATACCGTTTATCCGCTAAGCGATGTGCGGAAGGCTGTGGAGAAGGCTCAGGAGGAGTTCCGCAGCGGCAAGGTGGTGCTTAGCATGGATTGCGCCTGATGCGTGGAAAGGGAGTTTTTGCGCTTTCCCGTGCTGCGGAATGCTGGAAGGATTTTTTCAGTGTTCCGTAGTTTGGGTAGTATTGGCTGCTGGCCTGGATGATGTCGGGGCTGAACTTTTATTCCATCTGGCAGGCAGGCGATTTGTTCTGGAAAAGATCCGTTTTGCTCGGAAAGGGCTGTGTACGGAGGGAATGGTGCGGAGCGTCACGAAGGATACGGTGCGGTTGTGGCGCCATTCGCGGATCATGAACCCGTCCGGGCTTTCTCTGGATGTCTGGGCACCGGAAGTGCGTTCCCATCCGCAGACCCGGGAGGGACGGCGCGTGCGCGCCGTTTGGTTTCAGCCCAGCGTGGAATCAAGCCAGGTGTTGAGTATTTCCACAGCGGCTATCTGGTCGATGATGGGGCGGAAGTTTTTTGCCTTTTTGCCGGCGGCGTGCAGTTTTTCCTGGGCAATGACGGTGGTGAGGCATTCATCCATGAAAATCAGGGGAAGGCCTGGAAGGGCTGCGGCCAGTTCCCTGCCGAATGCACGCACCTTGGCTGCGGCGGTCCCTTCCGTGCCGTCCATGCGGACGGGAAGGCCCAGCACCAGGGTGCGTATTCCCCGTTCCTGGACGAGCTGGACAATGCGGGAAATTCCGTCCGTCTGATGCCTGTGGATAGTTTCTACGGGATGGGCCATGATGCCCACGGGGTCCGTGGCGGCAATGCCGATGCGGGCTTCTCCGTAGTCGATGCCCAGGGCGGGGTGCGGACTGGTCATCTGAGTTCGTCCGGAAGCTGGTTGACGATTTTCTTGATTTCGTCCGCCTTGTTTTTATCCGCAATGAGGATGGCGTCCGCCGTTTCCACCACAATCAGGTTTTCCACTCCCAGCAGGGCCACGTGCTTGTCCCCCTTTTGGGAGAAAACAATGTTGCCGGAGGCGTCCTGCACGGTGATGTCCGTGTTGGTGGTGTTTTTATTGTGGGTTTCCAGATAGTTGGCTACGGAGATCCAGGAACCTACGTCGTCCCAGTCAAAGGTTGCTTCCATGTTCAGCACTCTGTCCGCATGCTCCATGAGCGCGAAGTCTATGGAGACGGGGGTGAGCGCCGGGAATTCTTCCCGGATGGTTTCCTGCGGGGCCGGAGATTCCGCAACGTGTTCCACGAAGGAGGCCAGTTCCGGGCAGTGCTTGTCCAGCTGTTCGCACACGGCAGGAATGCTCCATACGAACATGCCGGCGTTCCAGCAGAAATTGCCCCGGCTCAGGTAGGCTGCAGCCGTGGCCGTGTCCGGTTTTTCGCGGAATTGAATGACTTCGCGGCAGGAACAGCCCGGAGCGGAGTGGATTTCTTTTCCGCGTTCAATGTAGCCATAGGAGGGGCAGGGCCAGGTTGGCTTGATACCCACGGTGACAAGCGCTTTTTCCCTGGCAGCCGTGTCCATGGCGGCTTTCATCAGGGTGCGGAAGGAGTCCTGGTCCTGAATGAGCTGGTCGGAGGGGATAACGAGCATGACTCCGTGCGGGTCCGCCGCCTTGATGAGACCAATGCCCAGGGCGATGGCAGGCGCCGTGTCCCGGCGCACGGGTTCGGAAATGATGTTGTCCACGGGAATATCGTGGGCCTGGCGGCGCACTTCCGCTTCCTGCAGATGGTTGGTCAGGATAAAGATGTTTTGCCTGGGCACCAGCCCGTCCAGCCTGTCGATAGCCTGGCGAAGGAGGGTTCCTTCTCCGAACATGTTCAGGAGTTGTTTGGGGCGGTGGTCGCGGGAAAGAGGCCAGAAACGGGTGCCGCTGCCGCCGGCCAGAATAAGAGCGTATTGGTTCATGGCTGTTTCGCAGGAATGGGGGTTCAAGAGGGTCAGAGAGCGCCGAAACGGCGTTTTCTACGGGAGTAGTCCAGCAGAGCAGCTTCCATGTCCCGATCGCAAAAGTCCGGCCACAACGTGTCCGTCACATGAATTTCCGCGTAGCTGATTTGCCAGAGAAGAAAGTTGGAGACGCGCATTTCTCCGGAGGTGCGGATAAGCAGGTCCGGTTCCGGCATGCCGGCGGTGTCCAGGTACTCGCCGAACAGGTCTTCCGTCACGGCGTCCGGCGGGAGTTCTCCGCGGGAGACTTTTTCCGCTATTTTCCTGGCGGCGGCGGCGATTTCCCCCCGGCTGCCGTAGGAAATGGCCAGAACCAGGTTGAGCCTGGTGTTTCCCGAAGTGGCTTCCAGACTGTTCTGAAGCAGTTTCCGGGTGCGGGCGGGAATGCGGGAGAGATCTCCTATGGCGTGGAGGCGCACGCCTTTTTCCATCATTTGGTTGAGGCGTTTTTTCAGGAATTCGTGCAGAAGGAGCATCAGCGCGCGCACTTCCGTCTTCGGACGGTTCCAGTTTTCCGAGGAAAAGGCGTAAAGGGTGAGCCAGGGGATATCATGGGCCATGCAGAAGTCCGCACAGCGTTCCACCGTATCCGCTCCCGCCCGGTGGCCTGCCTGCCGCGGCAGATGGCGGCTGTTCGCCCAGCGGCCGTTGCCGTCCATGATGCAGGCGATGTGAGTCGGCAGTTTTTCCTTGGGAATGGTAAGCATAGATAAGCGTCGCTCCGTTACTCTAGTCCATGACCGGGTCCAGTTCAACACGCAAGTTGTTCAGGATGTATTCCTGTCTTTCCCGCGTGTTTTTGCCCATGTAGAAGGACAGCAGGTCTTTTACCTTGTGGGAATCTTCCAGCCGGACGCGGTCCAGGCGCATCCCTTCCCCGATGAAAGCCTTGAATTCCTGGGGGGAGATTTCTCCCAGGCCTTTGAACCGGGTAATTTCCGGGTTTTTCCCCAGCAGGCTGATGGCTTCCTCCCTCTCTGCGTCCGAGTAGCAGTAAATGGTTTGCTGTTTGTTGCGCACGCGGAAGAGGGGGGTCTGGAGGATGAAGAGGTGTCCCTCCCGGATCAATTCCGGAAAGAACTGGATGAAGAATGTCATCAAAAGGATGCGGATGTGCATGCCGTCGTCATCGGCGTCCGTGGCGATGACTACCTTGTCATAGCGCAGTTCCTCCAGTCCGTTTTCAATATTCAGGGCATGCTGGAGGAAGTTGAATTCCTCATTTTCATAGACGACTTTACGGCTCATGCCGAAGGAGTTCAGCGGCTTGCCCCGCAGGGAGAAAACGGCCTGGGTTTCCGCGTCGCGCGCCGTAGTGATGGAGCCGGAGGCGGAGATGCCTTCCGTAATGAAGAGGGTGGTTTCCCCGGCGCGGGAGTGCTTGGAGTTGTAATGCACCCGGCAGTCCCGGAGGTTCTTGTTGTGAATTTTGGCCTTGCGGGCGTTTTCGCGCGCCAGCTTCTGGATGCCGGAGAGTTCCTTGCGGTCCCGTTCGGAATCCTTGATTTTTGCTTCCAGAGCTTTGGCCGTTTCCGGGTTTTTGTGCAGGTAGTTGTCCAGCTCCCTGGCAATGAAGTTGCCCACAAAGGTGCGGATGGTTTCCCCTTCCGGGCTGATGGTGTTGGACCCCAGCTTGGTTTTGGTCTGGGATTCGAAGACGGGTTCCTTTACCTTGATGGAGATGGCAGCTACGAGGGAGGAACGGATGTCCCCCGCCTCATAGTTTTTCTTGAAGAAGTCCCTCAGGGTTTTGACGATGGCTTCCCGGAAGGCCGCCTGGTGGGTGCCTCCCTGGGTGGTGTGCTGCCCGTTGACGAAGGAGTAGTGCTCTTCCCCGTATTGGCCGCCGTGGGTGAAGGCCACTTCAATGTCATGCCCTTCCAGATGGATGATGGGGTACAGGGGTTCCTCGCTCATCGCTTCCGCAAGCAGGTCCAGCAACCCGTTTTTGGAGATGTAGCGGCGCCCGTTGAAGTGCAAGGCCAGCCCTTTGTTGAGGTAGGAGTAGTATCTGCACATTTTTTCGATATACTCCGGCCGGAATTGCGTGGCCGCTGGAAAGATATCCGGGTCCGCGTGGAAAGCCGTGCGGGTGCCGTTGGGTTCCTCCGTGGCGCCGTCCTTTCGTCCCTTGGGGATTTCCTTTCCGCGGCAGAACTGGTAGGAACGCGTTTCCCCGTCGCGATAGGCCTGGATTTCAAAGAAGTCGGACAGGGCGTTGACCGCCTTGATGCCCACTCCATTGAGGCCTACGGATTTTTTGAAGGCGTCGCTGTCATATTTGGCCCCGGTGTTGATTTTGGCGGCGCAGTCCAGCAGTTTGCCCAGCGGGATGCCGCGGCCGAAGTCGCGCACTTCGCACAGGCCGTCCGGAGTCACGTCAATGGTGATTTTTTTGCCGAACCCCATCACGAATTCGTCGATTGAGTTGTCGATGACTTCTTTCAGAAGGACGTAAATGCCGTCGTCCGGGGAGGCTCCGTCACCCAGTTTGCCGATGTACATCCCCGGGCGCATGCGGATGTGTTCCCTCCAATCCAGGGTTTTGATGCTGTTTTCGTCGTAGGCCATGTGCAACGGGGTCGCGCTTATTATAGCGGCGCCCCCGGAATTTGCGAAGAAAAAATGAGGGGCCGTCCGTCTGCGTTCGATGGAGCTTGACCCGGAGGCCGTCCCTTGGTGGAATCCACGGCGTATGATCAGTTGCAAGGCTCCGTGCAAAGTGAACGTTTCCCTCCGCGTTCTGGGAAAGAGGCCGGACGGCTTCCATGAGGTGGATACCGTGATGGTTCCCCTGGATTTGTGCGATGTGCTGGAGTTTTCGCCGGCGGCCTGTCTGGAGATGAGCTGCGACGCCCCGGGCGTGCCTCTGGATGAGAGCAACCTGGTCATGAAAGCGGGCCGGCTGATGGAGCGGGAGCTGGGAAGGCCCATGCCGTGGCATGTCCGCCTGGTGAAAAAGGTGCCCCATGGCGCGGGGCTGGGCGGCGGCAGCAGTGACGCCGCATGCGTGCTGCGCACCCTCAATGAGCTGGAACGCGGAGGTTTGTCCCGGGAGCGCCTGGCGGAGCTGGGCGGGGAAATCGGTTCCGACGTGGGGTTTTTCATTTATGGCGCGGCGAGCCGCTGCACCGGGCGCGGAGAGAAGGTGGAGCTCTTGCCGGAGTGGAAGGGGTGGCGTCCCTGGGTTGTCTTGTTGAAACCGTCGTTTGGTGTCTCCACGCCGGACGCTTACCGCCGCTGGTCCGGTTCCAGGGAATTGCCCGGCATTCCCTATGGGGAACAGGATGTGGACGGCCATGTGCTGGTCAATGATCTGGAAAGGCCCGTGTTTGAAAAGCATTTATTCCTGGCGGAAGTGAAGCGCTGGCTGATGGGGCGGCCCGGGGTGCGCGGCGCCATGATGTCCGGTTCCGGTTCCACCATGTTCGCCGTGGTGGAGGATGAAGGAACCGGACGCGCGCTGATGGAGGATGCCGCCCGGGAGCTGGACCCCACTTTATGGATGTGGTCCGGCCTGGTGATGCAGGATAACGCGCGGTAAAAACATGATTCCGCAGGAGGCCTTGCCTTGACGGAGGGGGAGGCATGCCGTTACACTCCGTCCATGATTAAGAGTTTGTTGGCAGGCATGATGGTGGCGGCTGTATGCGCCGTCCAGGCCGGTGAATATGGGGACAGCGCCGTCCGGGCCGCCCGGGAGCTTTCCGGGGCGGTGAAGACGGGCGACATGATGTGGATGATTGAGAAGATGTACCCGCCCATGAAGAAGCAGCTTGTTGCTTCCTTTCCAGGCGGGGAGGCCTCCTTCATGGAGACCATGAGGGAAAAGATGCAGGCCGCCGCCGCCGTGATGAAGGAACGCGGCATGGTGGTGGAGACGTATGAAATAGGCCAGCCTGCGGCGGAACATCTGGTGAAGGGCGGCGGGGAGGTGCTGGTGGTGCTTCCCACGCGGATGGTCATTTCCATGAAGCGTCCGGACGGGGTGCCCGTGAAGGTGGAGAATACCGGTGTTCTGGTGCTGGTGAAGGATTTGAAGGATAAGGGGCCCTGGACGTTCATCGACGCTTCCAGAATGAATGCGAACGGCTTGCGCTCCATGTTCTATGACCTGCCTGAAAAGGTGAATCTTCCGCCGGTTTCTTCCCGCCAGCTTCCCGTGGGCCAGTAAGGGGGGGCAGGTTCCCACATATGAAGGCCGCCGGGGAAGAGGGCATGGAAGGCGTCAGCGCTTTTGAGGCTTATGTCCACCGGGCATTTGCCCCGGACGGATTGTTTTCCCGTGCCAGGGATTTTGAGTACCGGGCGGAGCAGCAGAGCATGGCCCTGGCTGTGGCGAGGGCGCTCCAAGTGGATGCGCCGCTGCTGGTGGAGGCCGGCACAGGCGTGGGCAAGTCCCTGGGGTATTTGCTGCCGGCGGTGAAGTTTGCTTTGGATTTTGACCGGAAGGCGGTGATTTCCACGCATACCATCAATTTGCAGGAGCAGTTGTTCAACAAGGATATTCCGCTGCTGCGCACCGCCCTGGGGATTGATTTTTCCGCCGCCCTGCTGAAGGGCAGGCAGAATTACCTGTGCCATACCCGCCTGCGGCGCGCGCTGGCGCAGATGGATTCCCTCTTTACGCAGGGTGAGGCCGCGGAGTTGAAGAGGATCCAGGACTGGGCCCTGAGAACGCAGGACGGCACCCTGAGCGATATGGCATTCCGGCCGTCTTCCAAGGTATGGGCCATGGTCTGCAGCGAACCGCATGCGTGCAGCATGCGCCATTGCGGCCCTTCCTGTCCGTACCAGGCAGCCCGCAAGCGGGTTCTGGAGGCCAAAGTAGTGGTGCTTAACCATACCCTGTTTTTCGGGCTGATGGCCCAGGCGGAGGATTCCGAGGAGGCGGGATTCGTGTTTCCCGGGGATTTTGTGATTCTGGACGAGGCTCACATGATTGAGAACATCGCCGCCCGCCAGCTAGGTGTCCAGCTCTCGGAACCGCATTTGAATTATGAATTGCTGCGGATGTACAATCCGCGCACGCACAAGGGGTTGCTGAAACCGCTGAACAATCCGTCCCTGTTCCAGCGGGTTCAGGACGTGATGGACGCCTCCGGCCTGTTTTTCCAGAATGCGCGGGATGACCTGGGGTTTGCTGGTTCCGGAAAGATTGTCCGCATTCTTCAGCCGGAGTGGTCGCAGGATATTCTTTCTCAGCCTTTGATGGAACTGATCGGGGAATTGAAAACGGAGAGGGAGAAGCAGGAGGAAAATGCAGCCGTGAAGGATGAACTGGCGGATATGGCCGTCCGGATGGAGGAGGCGCAGGCTTCCCTGAAGGTGCTGATGGACATGACGGAGGAAGGTCACGTATATTGGGCGGAGCGTTCCGGTCCGGATGGAAGGAACATGAGCATTTGCTCCGCTCCCGTGGAGGTGGGAGATATTTTGAGGGAACGCCTGTTTTCCGCCGGACGTTCCGCCATTCTGACTTCCGCCACGCTGGGGACCGGAGATGCGGATATGAGTTATTTTGCGGGGCGCGTAGGGGCGGAAAGCGTTCGGAAGCTTCAGATCGGAAGCCCGTTTAATTACCGGGAGCAGATGCGGCTGATTGTAGCCCGCTCCATGCCGGAGCCGGACCAGCCGGAGTATGCGGAAGTTTTGCCGGAATGGATTAAAAGGTATCTGGCGGAGTCCCGCGGCAGGGCTTTCGTGCTGTTTACCAGCTATCGTCTGATGGTTCAGGCGGCGGAGAAAGTGCGTCCTTTTTGCGAGGAACAGGGATGGACGCTGTATGTGCAGGGGCAGGATATGCAGCGGCATGCCATGCTGGAGGCGTTCCGGAAGGATGTGGACAGCGTGCTTTTCGGAACGGACAGTTTCTGGACCGGGGTGGATGTGCCGGGAGAATCTCTTTCCAACGTTATTGTCACGCGCTTGCCGTTTGAAGTGCCGGATCATCCGCTTGTGGAGTCCCGTTTTGAGAGTATCAGGGAACGCGGGGGGAATCCGTTTTACGAATATTCCGTACCTGTAGCCATTTTGAAGCTGCGGCAGGGGGTAGGGCGGCTGATCCGCACCAGGAGCGATTCCGGTATGGTGGTGATTCTTGATCCGCGCGTAGCTACCAAGAGGTATGGAATGCGTTTTCTCAAGTCCCTGCCGGAGGCCCGGCTGGAGTTTGTATGAGGTTTTTTCAGGATGCCCCAGAATTGTTCCGTTGCCTCTCCTGCCGCATCAGGAGGTAGCTGAGGGGTTGTTCCAGGCGCGCTTCTTCCAGAAGGGAGCGGTCTGCAAAGATGTCGGGAACGGGAGCGTCTGCCAGGATGGAACCGTCTTTCATTACGATGCAGCGCGTGCACAGATCCATGACCATGTCCAGATCATGGGTAGCAATGATTTTGGTATGGGTGAATTGGCGCAACAGGCTGATGAGGGTACGGCGGGAGGCAGGGTCCAGGTTGGCGCTCGGTTCGTCCAGCACCAGGATGTCCGGACTCATGGAGAGGACCGTGGCGATGGAGACGGCCCGTTTTTCCCCTCCGGAAAGATGGTGGGTCATTTTGTCTGCCAGGGCTTCCGCATGGACATCCCGCAGGGCCTGTTCCACGCGGCGGCGGATTTCCTCCGGGGGGAGCCCCATGTTGAGCGGCCCGAAGGCCACGTCTTCCCGGACAGTAGGCATGAATAGCTGGTCTTCCGCCTGCTGGAAGACCATTCCCACGCTTTCCCGGACGCGGGCGACGGTTTTGGGGGTCACGGGAATGTCCCCTACCCGTACCTGGCCGGAAGAGGGGGTCAGCAGGCCGTTGAGGTGGAGCAGCAGCGTGGATTTCCCTGCGCCGTTCCCGCCTACGACGGCGACGGATTCCCCGTGGGTGATGCGCAGGGAAACGCCGTTCAGCACCGGAGGGGAATCCGGGTAACTGAAACACAAGTCAATAGTTTCTACAAGGTGGTGGCTCATGGGATGAGGCTGCGGGCGTACTGGCCCGCGAGCATGGTGATGTTGAAACAGCGGAACAGAATGACGAGAATGCAGAAAAGAAGGCCTCCCGCTGCGCCGCGGCGAGTGATGACGCTGCGGGAATTGACGAATTCAGGATCTTCCCCGCCTCTGCACAGGACGGCCTGGTAAATGCGTTCCGCCCGCCCGAATGTCCGCAGCAGAAGTTGTCCGGCCATAGCCCCCCACGTGGAAAGAGGGATGGGCCCGGAGCCTCCCTGCCGGGAGCGGAATGCCATCAGCATATGTTGGCATTCATCCACCAGGATAAAGGCGTACCGGTACAGGAAGGTCATCAGCGTGATTAGAATGCGCGGAGCGCCGAGCTGCCTCAGGCCGCGGCAGAGAGGCGCAAAGCCTGTGGAGGCCAACAGCGTGAAGGCGCCCAGGATGGTGAGCATGCACCTCAGGATGATGGAGATGAAGGAGATCATGCCCTGCGTGACGGGAATGCCGAACCATTCTCCCATGGGAGTTCTGTCCACCAGAGGGTTGAAGAGGCCTATCATGACGGCGACGGGCAGCAGCCACAGGGTACGTTTCAGAAGGTAGCCCAGGGGAAGGCCCGCCAGGCGGATGACACAGACCGGGAACAGGAAGAAAGGCAGGAGCCCCGTAATTTCCTGCGGAGGCCAGGAAAGAACGCAGATTTGATAGACGAGGAAAGCTCCGATTTTAATGCGGGCGTCCAGACGGTGGATGCCGGTATTTCCGCAGGAAAACCGATCCATCTGGCGGAATTGCTGCGAGGCGTCCGTAAACAGTGGCATGGGGAGGGTCAGCGGGGGCAGTGGCTGTGCGGTTTTCTGCCGAACAGGAAACCGGCCGCAAAAATAAGGGCTGCGATAATGGCGCTTCCCAGCACGCCGGCCATGCTCGTTTCAGGGTTGACAATGGAGGAGGAAGCTTCCGTTTCTGCGGTGTTTGCCCCGTCATCAGCGGGAAAGGCGTAGTCCGGCATAATGGCGGTGGCCTCCTGTACGGTTTCCAGGTTCCGGTGGAGGGGGGACGGTTCCGCCAGCCTGGTTTCTTCCGACCCGGTGACTCCGGCTACAGACCATTCCAGTCCGTCAGGATAGGCAGAGGCGAACCAGGAGAGGGCGGCTCCGCAGAGCAGGGCCGCTACCGCAAAGATGCCCAAAACGGTCCAGGATGCTTTTTTGACGGTTCCGGTTTCCAAGTCGGCCGGGCGCAGCAGGGACGGCTGTGCCTTGCTGATGAAGATGACGACGGCTGCCGTAGCAAGGCCTTCTACGGCGCCGATGGCCAGATGAATGGGCAGCATCAATTCAACAAATTGGGCGAAGGGCAGGGCTGAGATGCCGGAGGCCGTTGTTTCCAGAACGACGGAGAAGGCCCCCATCTGGAGTCCGATGACGGCGGCGATGACGCTGGCCAGCGTGATGCGGCCCGTGCCGGTTTTTGTTCCGGCCAGGGGCCTGTAAATGAAAGGGTAAGCTACCAGGCAGGAGAAAAACCCCATATTGAAAATATTGCAGCCCAGGGCCAGCAGTCCCCCATCCGCAAAGAAAAGGGCCTGCACCGTCAGGATGGCCGCCATGACCAGGAACCCCGCATACGGCCCCAGAAGGACCGCCAGGATGAGGCCGCCGCCCAGATGGCCGCTGGAGCCGGTGCCCGGAATGGTGAAATTCAGCATCTGGCAGGCAAAGATGAAGGCTCCCAGCACGCCCATGAGCGGGACGAGCCGCATTTCTTTTTCCTGCCTGACCTTACGTGCGCAGAGCGTTGTAATTGCAGCGGAAGCCGCCCACATGGTGCAGCCTACCGCCGGTGAGATGAAGCCGTCCGCCATATGCATGATGTTGATGCCTTTCTATTGAATAGTGTGAAGTATTGCTGAAAGCCCCGTACCGGGCAGATTGGCACCACTTTAGCATAAACGCCGCAAAGCCGAAGAAGGAAATGCGGCAACGGAGGAAAGTATGTTCCTTCCGCTTCGCGGTTTTGGTTCCCGTGCGGAGCCGGTAAGGCCTGTTTCCGGCAAAAGAGCCTTTCCGGAGGGGGAACGGAAGGGAGGGCGCGTTTCTTCGGGTGCATCCGGCGGCAATTCATCTGCCGTCCCGTGCCGACAAAGGGTGTGGACGGGTTGGGCGTGATGCAGGCGGGAAAACTGTCTGCTAGACGGGACCCATGATGAATTTTTCCATAGCCAGGTGTTTGTTTTCCATAGGAGGATGCACGACAATCCTGGGCAATATTTCCGCAGACACGGCCGTGTCTTCCGCCGGAGCCATCGGAGGCCTGGGCGTTCTGACGATTGCCGTGAATTACACGCTGAATCTGCTCAAAAAGAAGGATGAGCAGTTGATGGCGAAGGATGCCCGCATTGAAGCCCTGATGGACCGCCTGATTGACAAATGCCCGAATTGCGAGCTGGCGAAAGCAGCCAACAAGTCCCTGCTGGATGATGAATGACGGCAGGCGTGGGGGACTATCTCCCGTCAGCGTCCGCCATGCGGGTGTAAACCTCCCGGGTTCCTTCCGTGTTCAGAATCAGCGTGTTTCTGCTGAGACTGTCAATGGTTGAGGTAGCGGTGAAGAGGGAGGAATTGCCATTTCCCATGCTTTTCCCCGTCAGGATCAGGCGGCTGCCGTCCAGCTGCCAGCCTTGGTAGAGAAGCGTGTGCATGTTGATGGAAACGGCCCTGCCGTCCGGCAGGAGCTGCATTCCCTGGACATGCCCAGGCTGCCCGGGGACGGGCTGGATCCAGGAGCCGGAGAGGCTGGCGGGAGTGGGCTGCATGGAGCAGGATGCCGCCAGCAGGAACAGGGCCGGGAGAAAGAGGGAAAATTTCACGGCGAGGGAGTTCAGCGTTGTTCCCGGATGATTTCCGTGCCGATGCCGTCCGGAGTGAAAATTTCCAGCAGCAGGGTGTGGGGAAGGCGTCCGTCAATGAAGTGCACTTTGCGCACACCCGCGTTCAGGGCGTCAATGGCGGAGTGGATTTTAGGTATCATGCCGCCGGATACGGTGCCGTCCTTGATAAGGTCGAGGGCTTCCGTACGCGTGACGGATTTGATGAGGGTGGAGGGATCCGAAGGGTCTTTCATGATTCCGGGGACATCGGAAATATAGATGAGTTTCACCGGCTTGAGTTCCTTGGCAAGGGCGGCGGCTGCCAGGTCTGCGTTCACATTGAGCGGTTTATGGGTGCCCAGTTCTTTTGCCAGCGGAGAGACGATGGGGGTGATCTGGAGTTCCAGCGCTTCCGTGATGCGCTCCGTCAGGCAACCGATGACGTTGCCCACTTCACCGATATCTATGGGGTTGCCCTGTTCATCTTTTTCATGGATGCGTTCCCCAACGAAGATTTCCGTGCCGGGAATGCCTACGCCCTTGCCGCCGTAGTCGCGGAACATTTGAACCAGACCGGGATTGATGGTTCCGGAAAGGGTGCGTTCCACAATGGAAATGGCTTCCGGAGTCGTGACGCGAAGCCCGTTGACGAAACGGGCTTCCAGCCCTGCCTCCGCCATCGCCTTGGAAATGGCTTTGCCCCCGCCGTGGACAATCACGGGGTTGAAGCCCAGGACTTCCAGCAGAACGATGTCCCGCATGAGCTTTTTGACCAGGCGGGCGTCATCCATGGCGCTGCCGCCGAATTTGATGAGGAATGTTTTGTCCCGGTAGGCCTGGAGGTAGGGGAGGGCGCCGACAATGACGGAGGCCTGTTCAATCAGGCGGGTGATTTTGGAGTCCATGTCAGTAATGAAACGGTAGGAGTTTTAACGAAAGGAGAGGGAGATTTTGAGGCAGGACCCGTTCAAAGCAGGCGCCTGCTTCTGAAGTAAACCAGGGGCAGGATGATGGAAACGAGCATGACTACCAGGGAGATGTAGTAGCCGTATTCGTTTTCCAGGCCGGGCATGTGGGCGAAGTTCATCCCGTAAATGCTGGCAATTAACGTGGGGGGCATGAAGACCACGGCCGCCACGGTGAAGATTTTAACGATTTCGTTCTGTTCGATGTTGATGAGTCCCAGAACGGCGTCCAGCATGAAGTTGACGTTGCTGGAAAGGAAGTTGGCGTATTCGGAAAGGGAAGTGACGTCCCGGCTCAGAGGACGCAGCTTGATGTACAGCGTGGAGTTGGTGTCGTCCAAGGCCTCTTCGTTGCTGGCGTACGTGAGCAGGCGCAGAAGGTTGACCAGGCAGTCCCGCTGGCGGGTGAGCAGGTCGCCCACGCGGCCCAGGTCCTGGAGCGTCAGGCGCAGGGCGCTGGAGACGGGCACCCGCTTGCTGGTCTTGCCTTCAGGTTCGTCCCTGCGGAAGATGTTTTTGGAAAGGCGGTCCAGTTCCGCGCCGAAACGTTCCAGCACGTCCGCCTGGCGGTCCACGATGGTTTCCAGCAGGCCGGTGAAAACCTGGTCCCGGCTGATTTGCTTCTGGCGCAGGAGCTGGTGGGAAAAAACGCGGAAGGAATAGGAGTCCGAATGGCGGATGGTGATGATTTTCGCCCCCATGAGGACGAAGGTGATTTCCGACAGAGAGGGGGATTCCGTATCCACGCGGCTGAGAACCGTGGTGGTCATGAAGCGCGCTCCGTCCTCCGTGTACAGACGGCTGGTGGCCTCAATCTCCCTCATTTCGTCATAGGTCGGCATTTCCAGCCCGCAGAGGCGTTCCACAAACTTGATTTCCGCCGGTTCCGGGGTAAGGAGGTCAATCCAGAAGACGGAATCCAAGTGTTGTTCCGCCGCATCCACCTGGGTGGTGCGCTCAATGCCTTCCGGGGTTTGACGATAGAGCCGGATCATGCCGTTGATTTCGGTGGGGGGATGGAACGATGCCGTGCATGAGGTTGAGTGACACCCAACGCAGACATGATGCCTTGTTTGTTCAGGGAAGGGAAGTAAAAAGGGTGACAAAAAGAGGCCCGGTTCCCAAGGTGGGAACCGGGCCTGCCGGAAAAGGGATGCGCGCCTCTTAGGCGTTTTCCTTGACGATCACCTTGAGCGTGGCTTCCACCTGGGGATGCACCTTGATGACGACTTCGTGTTCGCCTTCGCTCTTGATCGGCTTTTCGAGTTCAATCGCCCGGCGGTCCACTTCCACGCCCTGAGCGGTCAGGGCATCGTGAATGTTCTGGTTGGTGATGGCGCCGAACGCCTTGCCGCCCTGGCCCACTTCAAGGGTGAGGTCTACGGTCAGTCCGCTGATCTTGGCGGCCACTTCCTGAGCGGCGCTGAGTTCTTCCGCTTCGCGCTTGGCGCGGGCGGCCTGAAGATTGGCGATGAAACGGCGGTTGGAGGCTGTTGCTTCGTGGGCCAGACCCTTGGGGATGAGGTAGTTGCGGCCATAGCCAGCCTTAACGGTCACCAGGTCGGCTTCTGCGCCGAGCCCTTCAATTTTTGTTGCGAGAATTACTTCCATCGTTGCCATGGCTAAAAAGAAATGGTTATTTGTGAGCGGTTGAAGTAGTAAGTATTCGCCCGAATGTCAAGACAAGAGCGATAAAAAGGGCGTTTTTTTATGTTTTGGGAGGAAAAATCCTCCCGGTTGTCATGATTGGTGACATTGCGCTTGCTTCACGCGGCAGTAGTATGTAGGGAAAGGAACCGCATTTATCGCGTTCTCTCCCGGAGGGGTGGGGTTCGCCCGCGGGTACATTACAGATATTTGATCTTATGGCTATTCAGCGCGCATTGATATCCGTTTCCGACAAGACCGGCCTGGAGGAGTTTGCCAAGGGCCTGCACGAGTTTGGAGTAGAGCTTATTTCCACTGGCGGGACCGCCGCTTTCCTGAAAGGCCTGGGCCTTCCGGTGATTGAGATTTCCGACTATACCGGAGAACCGGAGTTGTTTGAAGGGCGTCTGAAGACGCTTCATCCCATGGTGCACGGGGGCCTGCTGCACCGCCGCGACAATGAGGAGCATGTGCGCCAGGCTAAGGAAAACGGCATCAAGCCCATCGACCTGGTCTGCGTGAATCTGTATCCTTTTGAAGAAACCGTCGCCAGGCCCGGAGTCACGCTGGAGGAAGCTATTGAAAAAATAGATATCGGCGGGCCGTCCATGCTCCGTTCCGCCGCCAAGAATTACGCTTCCGTCACGGTGGTTTCGGATCCCGCGGATTACGCGCGCATTCTGGATGAAATGCAGACCCACAAGGGGGATACGACCCTGAAGACCCGTGAAAACCTGGCGGTGAAGGTGTTTATGCGCACCTCCAATTACGATAACGCCATCACTAATTATCTTGGCCACCAGAGCGCGGAAAGCACCAAGGGCAGCTTCTGCATCTGCGCTCCCCTGTATCAGGAATTGCGTTACGGGGACAATCCCCACCAGGAAGCCAGCCTGTACGGCAGCTTCGGGGATATTTTCCACCAGCTTCAGGGCAAGGAGCTTTCCTATACGAACGTGCTGGACATTGAAGGGGCTGCCGAGCTGATTACACAGTTCCGCCGCCCGACGGTGGGCATTTTGAAGCACACGAATCCCTGCGGCGTGGGCCAGGACGACGAAGACCTGCGCAACGCATGGCAGAAGGCTTTTGAAACGGATACGCAGGCCCCCTTCGGCGGCGTGATCGTGGTCAACCGCCCGATGACGGAAGGCCTGGCCCGTGTGCTGAGCGCCATTTTCACGGATGTCATCATCGCTCCGGAGTATGATGCGGAAGCCCGCGCCATTCTCCAGAAGAAGAAAAATTGCCGCATCATCCGCATGAACACGGAAGCCTGGATGAAGGCGCGCCGCGAACCCATCATCCGTTCCGCGCCCGGCGGGTTCATGACCATGAAGCGGGATACGGACGTGATGGGGCTGGACAATCTGGAAGCCAAGGTGGTGACCAAGCGCCCCCCGACCGAGGAAGAATTGACCGCCATGCGTTTCAACTGGCGCGTCGTGAAGCAGGTTCATTCCAACGCCATCGTTTTTGGCGGTACGGACCGCACGCTTGGCATCGGCGCCGGGCAGATGAGCCGTGTGGATTCCGCCCGCATTGCCGTCTGGAAGGCCGGGCAGGCCGGCCTGGATCTGAAGGGCAGCGTTGTAGCGTCCGACGCCATGTTCCCGTTTGCAGACGGCCTTCAGGTGGCGATTGACGCCGGAGCCACCGCCTGCATCCAGCCCGGAGGCTCCATCCGCGACGAGGAAGTGATTGCCGCCGCTGACGCCGCGGGAATTGCCATGGTATTTACGGGACACCGCCATTTCCTCCATTAATTTGAATGTTCGTCCCCGCCCCTTTGTCTTAAAACCGATATGCTGCTAGGTGTAAATATAGACCACATCGCCACGTTGAGGCAGGCCCGCTACGCGACCATGCTGGATTCCTTCAATGTGGAGCCGAGTGTTTTGGACGCCGCTTATGCGGCGCAAAGGGGCGGGGCGGATTCCATCACCCTCCATGTCCGGGGCGACCGCCGCCACATGCAGGATGCGGATGCCCTGAGCGTCCGGGAGAGCGTGGCCCTTCCCCTGAACCTGGAAATGGGAAATACCCCGGAGATGGTGGATTTTGCCCTGCGGCTGAAACCGGACTATATCTGCATGGTTCCGGAGAAGCGCGAGGAAATCACTACGGAAGGCGGCTTGGACGCCGTTTTTCATGAAAAGGATCTGGCTCCAACCATGGCAAGAATGGCCGACAACGGCATTCAGGTGAGCCTGTTCATTGATCCGGAAGTGCCCCAGGTGGAGGCTGCCGCCCGCCTGGGCGTCCCCATGATTGAGTTGCATACCGGATGTTTTGCCAACCATTCCGGCAGGGAGCGCACGGAGGAACTGGCCCGTTTGAAACGCGCTGCGGAACTGGCCCATTCCCTGGGCATCCAGGTGAATGCGGGCCATGGCATCAATTACCAGAATCTGGAACAGCTGCTGGCTGGCGTCCCTTGCCTGCATGAGCTGAACATCGGCCATACGATTGTATCCCGCGCTCTTTTTGTGGGGATGGAGCAGGCCGTGAGGGAAATGCGCCAGGCGATCGACCGCCTGAGCTGATTGCGCCGTTTCAATTGATCCCGGTTGCCGGAGTATGAGCCGCATTGCAGGATTGGGAATGGATTTGGCGGATATGGAACGCGTACGCCAGGCCCTGCGGAAAAACGGGGAGGCGTTTGCGTTGCGCATCTGCACCCCTGATGAGTGGGCTTATTGCCGGAAGCACGCGGATCCCGTGCCGCATCTGGCGGCGCGCTTTGCGGCCAAGGAGGCCGTGGCGAAAGCCCTGGGAACGGGAATCGGGGCGAAGTGCGCTTTTACGGATGTGGAGGTGGTGCGCGGCGATGCGGGAGTTCCTTCCATTCTTTTGCACGGGGCTGCGGGAGTGACCGCCCGGGAGCTGGGCATTACGGGCTGGTTCCTGACCATGACCCATTCCAGGTTGAGCGCCGCCGCCACCGTTATTGCCTTGGCGCAATAAAAAAGCCGTTCCCTGGGAAGAAAGGAACGGCTGGCATTAAAGGAGGAAAGGGAAGTTATTTTCTCCTTCTGCGTGCGGCAAATCCCGCGAACGCAAGCAGAGACAATGCCGCTGTGGAGGGTTCCGGAACAGCGGCATAAGAGACGGAGAGCGAACTCAGTTTCGTGCCGTTCAAGCCGTCATTATTCCAACCGGGAGCACGATGTCCAATGCTGTACATCTCGTTTTGGGTATCTCCTCCGTCCGCGGTTCCGGTGTACCAGTCGATATCGCTGATAGAAACGGTTGCGGTGCTGGCGGCAGTACCATTATCAAGAGTAACGGTTACGTCATGTCCCAGGATATCAACGGTTACGTTTGTCCACGTATTTGCCGTCAGTCCGGCTTCTGCGATTGCTCCTCCGGAGGAGAGATTGCCGGAGTTGATGGCAACAGCCCCATTGCTGAGTCCCAGGCTGAAGCCGAATCCGCTGCGGGCAACGTGAATGATATTTTCAAGGGAATTGTTGCCTCCCCATGAGATGTCCATGGTGATGCTCATGGTCCCCTCCCCGGAAAGGGCTCCGTTCAGCATTTCCCGGAATACATTTGTACCGCGTTCGTCAAAGGTGGAACCGGTAAGAACCGTCCCCTTCTCTGCATCTTGGGCAGTATTGAAATTACCTGTAGCAGTTCCCCCCATGACGGCAGCCGCGGAGGAAAAATCCCATGTATAGGTAGCTGTCTCCGCCGCCTTTGCCGCACCACAGAAAAGCAGCCCTGCTGCCAGCGGCAAATATTTTTTAATGGATAGATTGATAGCCATATGACAATAGCACGTAATTGCAAAAAGATTCAACGATTTTCAAATTCGTTGAATGTTTTTCTATCTTAACCCATTGATAAATAGGTTTTTGAAAATATCCCTATTACAAGATTGGTTTCTTTTTTCGTTTGTTTATTTTCACTGTTCCATACAGAAAACGAGAAAATTATAGATTTTTTTCTTGTAAAACGGATTTGAAATTCGTTGCTATGGAATAAAAGAGGCCGCCCTGTCAAAGGGCGGCCTCTGCCTTAAGAGTTTTTTCTTAAGTCAGGTGGACTTTTAAGAAAAGCTCTTGATGAGAAGCTGGCGCTGTTCTTCCAGTTCGGCCGGGAGCTTCTTGCCCACCTTGTCGAACAGCTCGGTCTGGCTTTCCAGTTCAGCCTGCCATTCGCTCGGGTTGAGAGCCATGTTGGCGTTGAACTGTTCTTCGCTGTAGTCGAGGCCCGTCTTATCCAGTTCGGCATAGGTCGGGGAGACGCCCAGCACGGTCTTCTGGCCTTCAGCCTTGCCCTTGGCGCGGCGCAGAATCCAGTCGAGAACGCGCATGTTGTCGCCGTAGCCCGGCCAGATGAAGTTGCCGTCCTTGTCCTTGCGGAACCAGTTCACGTTGAAGATCAGCGGAGGATTGGCAACGGTTTTGCCCATGTCCAGCCAGTGCTGCCAGTAGTCGCCCACATGGTAGCCGATGAAGGGAAGCATGGCCATCGGGTCGCGGCGGACCTGACCGATGTTGCCGAAGGCGGCGGCGGTCATTTCCGAACCCATCGTCGCACCGACGTAAACGCCGTGCGTCCAGTCGCGGGACTGGAAGACGAGGGGCATGGTGGTGGCGCGGCGGCCGCCGAACAGGATCGCGGAAAGGGAAACGCCTTCCGGGTTCTGCCATTCGGGATCAATCGTCGGGCACTGGGAGGCGGGGGCGGTGAAACGGGCGTTCGGATGAGCGCACTTGCGTCCGCAATCCGGGGTCCAGTCATTGCCCTGCCAGTCGATGGCGTGGGCGGGAGCGGGGCCGTCCATGCCTTCCCACCAGACGTCGCCGTCGTCGGTCAGACCGACGTTGGTGAAGATGACGTTTTCCTTGATGGTGTCCATGGCGATCGGGTTCGTCTTGTAGGACGTGCCGGGAGCCACGCCGAAGTAGCCGTTTTCCGGGTTGATGGCATGGAAGGTGCCGTCTTCATGGGGCCAGATCCAGGCGATGTCGTCACCGATGATGGAGGTTTTCCAGCCGGCTTCCCGGTAGGAGGCGGGGGGGACGAGCATGGCCAGGTTGGTCTTGCCGCAGGCGGACGGGAATGCGCCGCCGACGTAGGCCTTGGTGCCGTCCGGGGATTCAATGCCCAGAAGGAGCATGTGTTCAGCCATCCACTTGTTCTTGCGGGCGATGGCGGAGGCGATGCGCAGGGCCAGGCACTTTTTGCCGAGCAGGGCGTTGCCGCCGTAACCGGAACCGAAGGACCAGATTTCTTCCGTTTCCGGGAAGTGGCAGATGTACTTTTCTTCGTTGCAGGGCCACGGCACGTCAACCTGGCCGTCCGCAAGCGGAGCGCCCACGGTGTGGAGGCAGGGAACGAATGTCCCGTAACCGTCACGCTTCGGGTTGCCGCCGCCCTTGACTTCGTCTTCCAGGCGCTTGAGAACCTGTTCACCCATCTTGGTCATGATGCGCATGTTGGTCACGACATAGGGGGAATCCGTGATTTCAATGCCGATTTTGGCCAGGGGGGAGTCCAGGGGACCCATGCAGAAGGGAATCACGTACATGGTACGGCCCTTCATGCAGCCATTGAAGAGGCCCTTCAGTTTGGCCTTCATTTCAACGGGATCAGCCCAGTGGTTGGTCGGGCCGGCGTCTTCTTCCTTCTCGCTGCAGATGAACGTGCGGTCTTCCACACGGGCTACATCGGAGGGGGTGGAACGGGCGAGGAAGCACCCGGGGCGCTTCTCGGGGTTCAGTTTGATAAAGGTGCCCTTTTCTACCATCATGTTGCAAAGCTCGTCATTTTCTTCCTGAGAGCCGTTGCACCAGTAGATGGAGTCGGGTTGGCAAAGCTGGGCGATTTCTTCGACCCACTTCTTAGCTGCTTCGTGAGTGGTACTCATGGTGAAGATAGTGTATGCACGGAAATAGCCGTTGGCAAGCCTCCCGTGCGGCTTTTTATGGGGCGGTTTTGTTTCTTCGGGCATGGAAACCGCATGCGGGGAAAGGCGTTGCCCTGATTGCCGGATGGCTGTGCGCGGGGGCTTTCTTCAGGATATCCCTTTTTCCTGCTGCCGTGTTTCGGAAAGGGTGAAAAAGACTGTTTTGACTGGAAATCTGCTTGCCAGCTCGTCTGCGATAGTCTAGGGAAGAATCATGAATGTCAGAATGTTGTCGGCAAATGCGGTGTTTCTGATGCTGCCGGCTTTGCTGGCGGCGTGTTCGGACGCCCCGCGCCCGCCCGCCGTCAGCTTCAGGATTCAGAATGTGCCTCCCGTGCCGCGCACGATGGCCCAGATGTCCAGAGAGGTGCACATTAACCGTGATTTCATGTCCCCGCGCTCCCGTGCTCGCCGGGCCGCCCATTCCATGCATCCGCGGTTTATCACGATTCACAGCACAGCCAATCCCAGGGGTGACGCCGCGGCGCATGCCCGGGCATTGAAAAGGGGGGCCATGGGGTCCCTGAACTGGCATTTTACGGTGGACCAGTACCGTGCCGTCCAGCATATTCCGCTGAATGAGACGGGCCGCCACGCAGACCGGGGCGGCCCCGGAGACATGTACTCCATCGGCATTGAGATGGGGGAGGTAAGGAGCCATAACCCCATTGTTACCTGGAACCGCTCCGCCAAGCTGACGGCAGTGCTGATGAAGCAGTACCATATTCCGCTCCGTAATGTGGTACCCCATTATTATTGGACGGGGAAGAATTGCCCGGCCCCGCTGCTGACCAACGGCCGTCCGGGACATAAATGGAGCTGGTTCATTTCCCGCGTGGATTATTACAGGCGCTGTCTGGAGACACGGCCCGCCGCAGCGCTCTGACGGGTACGCGCACATGGTGCATGATAAGGGATACGTTCTTGGGGTCATGGCTGGAGAATTGCTTTTAACGTCTTCTCTGGAGGAATGCGTTTTTATCCGCCCCAGAGAGTTGGCGGCCATGCAGGCGGCGGGAATGGCCTCCGTACGGGATTTGTTGTTCATGCTTCCGCGCAGGTATGAAGACCGCCGCATGTTTGACCGCTATGATTCCCTGTCTTCCGGTGTGCCTGTCTGCCTGAGAGGGAGGGTGGTGGATGTGGGCTGGAAAGGCTGGGGCGGACGGGGCGGCAAGGGCCGCGGCCGGTATGTGGAAGCCGTGCTGGCGGATGAGCAGTCTTTGGGGCAGGCCCGTTTTTCCTGCCTGTGGTTCAGCATGCCGGGCGTAGCCAGGATGTTGTGCGCCGGGCAGGAGATGATTGTATACGGGCGCATGAAACCGTATGGGAAAAAGCTCAGCATGGTGCATCCGGATTTTGAAATTATCCGGGAAGGAGATGAGCAGTCCATTCATTTGAACCGCATTGTTCCCGTGTATGGCGGCCGCATGGGGATTGCGGTCCGCAGGCTGCGGGAAATCGTATGGGAGACGCTGTCCAGGCTTTCCCCGGCTCCGGAACCGGAGGTGTATGAGTTTGTGCCGGACACTCCGTGCAAAACGGCATTGAGAGATCTTCATTTTCCTGAGACCGCGGAGGCCCGGGACCGGGCGCGGCGCCGTTTTGCGTTGGAGGAATGCCTTGCTCAGCAGTTGAACGTGGCCTGCAGAAGAAGGCGGGCGGATGAAGTGCCCGGCATGCGGACCGCAGGTTCCAGCCATTTGGTGAAGGATCTGGCGGATTCCCTGCCGTTTGAGCTGACGGAGGCCCAGAAGCGCTGCGTGAGGGAGATTTACCGGGATATGAAAGCCCCCCGTTCCATGAACCGCCTGCTTCAGGGGGATGTCGGGTCCGGAAAGACGCTGGTGGCTCTGTGCGCCATGCTGCTGGCTGTGGAACACGGTTATTCCGCCGTGATGATGGCGCCCACGCAGATTCTGGCGGAACAGCATTATTTGAAGTTCCGGCAGATGCTGGACAAGCTGGATGTGCCTGTTTCCCTGGTGACGGCGGACAGGAAGGAAGAATCCCATGTGTCGTTCGGGAAGCAGGGCGGGATTGTGGTTGGCACGCATGCCCTGCTGTACGGGAAAAATGTGCCGGAGCGTGTGGGGCTGGTCGTGATTGACGAACAGCACAAATTCGGCGTGAATCAGCGGGAGAAGCTGATTGACCGGGAAGAGCGCCCCGACGTGCTGGTGATGACCGCTACCCCTATCCCCCGCACGCTGACGCTGACTTTTTACGGGGAGCTTGACGTTTCCATCCTGGACGGCGTGCCCGGGGGGCGCGGGGCGGTCGTAACAGCCATCCGTACGGAGAAGGATAAGGGAAAAGTGCTGGCATTCGTTCGGAACCAGCTGGAGGAAGGGAGGCAGATTTACGTGGTTTCCCCCCTGATTGACGGAGAGGATTCCCGGAAGGGGAAAGCCGTGACGAAGGAATGGGACGAGTGGAAGGCTCTGCTGCCTCATGTGGATGTGGGGCTGCTGCACGGCAGGATGTCTTCAGAGGAAAAAGAGGCGGTGATGAAGGATTTCCGCTCCAACCGCATCAGCGTGCTGGTGTCCACCACGGTGGTGGAGGTGGGGGTGGATGTTCCGAATGCCACGGTGATGATCATCAATAATGCGGAAAGTTTCGGGCTTTCCCAGCTTCATCAGCTCCGGGGGCGCATCGGCCGCGGGTCGCACAAGTCCTACTGCATTTTGATGACGGACGCCCGTCCGGAGGATGAGCAATGGGAGAAGCTGCGCATTGTGGAAACTACGGCGAATGGATTTGACCTGGCGGAACAGGATTTGAGGCTACGCGGCCCTGGCGACGTGCTGGGTACGTCCCAGAGCGGCTTGAAGGGCGTACGTTTTGAGGAATGGCTGCTGGATGCGCGCCTGATTCACCGCGGGCGGCAGCTGGCGGAGGCTATTCTGGCGGAAGATCCCAATCTGGAATCCGCCAAATACCGCCCTCTCCGTTTTTTGCTGGAAGACGGGGCGGGGAGGCGTGTGGCCGGGTAAGATTGTTTTTCTGCCGTTTGCTGACGGTCAGCTTGTAAGAGGCGCATGACAGATAAGAGGGCAACGATTTATCCGCCGGAATGAATCTAAAGAAGCAAAGAAGATGTTTCTTCTTCAACCCGAACACCGATAAAACAATGATTCAAACGTATCAAGTACTCCCTGTGGTGGCCATCGTATGCTCCGCTTCCGCCTTTGCCCAGAACGCTGCCGATCCCGTGCAGATGGTCAAGCAGAATATCGACCTGATTTCTTCCGCCAACAAGGTTTTGGACGACGTGAAGGACAACGCTGCGGTTGAAATCGCCATTAAGCAGCTCAATGCGTTGACCCAGCAGGCCAAGCAGCTGGACAAGTCCATGGAAAAGATGAAGCTTACTTCCGAGCAGGCTATCCGCATCACCAAATTGAACGGAGACGCCCAGGACACCATCGTGGACATGCTGGAAAATTGCGAGCGCATTCAAAAGGACAAGCTGATGACTTCGGCTCTGCTCAAGGCGGTGAATGATTTTGCCGACGCCGCCAACATCGACGTGGTGGAAACGATTACGACCGTGGAGCAAATTGTGGAAGATTGAGTGACCAGCTTATCAAAGGACCTTTGACTGGTAAGGCCGCCTCCTGAAGAAGGCGGCCTTATTTTTTAAGGAAGGGCCGTTTTTTATTAATTTCCGGGCAGGGCATTTTATTTCTCCATGGCCGGATTGGGGTTTCTTGCCGGAACCAGGTAGCCCGTGCCGGGAGACGTGCCCAGGCAGGAGAGGAGATCCTGGTGGCGCGGCAGGGACTTGGCGCGGAAAACGGCTGCGGCGGGGTCCAGCACATTGCCGAAGGTGATGGCTCCCATCGGGCATGCGAGCTGGCAGGCCGTTTGAGCCGCCCCGTCCGGAAGCAGCATGTCCTGGGCCGTCACATGGATGGAGGTGGATGGCTGGCCCGGATGCTCCTTCATCAAGCGGGATTTGTGCCGGATTTTGGCACGTTCCACCATTTGGACGCAGTAGGTGCATTTTTCCATGACGCCGCGGGAGCGAACGGTTACATTGGGATTGCGCTGAAGGCGCGTGGCCTGTTCCGATGCTTTGGCGTAATCAAAAAAATTGAAGCGCCGAGCCTTGTACGGGCAGTTGGTGGCGCAGTACCGGGTACCCCAGCACCGGGCGTACACCATGGCGTTCAGGCCTTCCGCAGTATGCACGGTGGCATTGACAGGGCATACGGATTCGCATGGGGCCTTGCCGCACTGCTGGCAGGCCACGGGGATGGAGGTGAGCGTCCCTTCCTCCGTGAAGTACCTGTCGATGCGTATCCAGTCCAGGGCGCGTCCCCTGGCCATCTGGTCACGCCCCACCACGGGAATGTTATTTTCCGCGCGGCATGCAATCATGCAGGCGTTGCAGCCGATGCAACGGGACGTGTCAATGGCCATTTTCCACTGGTAAACGGCATCCGCGCCGGGAGGGGGAGGCGGGACGCGGGACGGACCGGGATGCAGGGAGAACGGGGAAGGCTGCACAACGGGGCTTTGGATGGCTTCCGTCCGCTCCCGGAGGGCAGACAAGGCAATCTGTTCCGGGTCAATGCCGTATGCTTCCGTTTTTTCTACCTGTCTGCGGAGTTCATATCCGCCGGAATTTTCCTGCCTTTCCGCTACGTGGTTGATGCCGCCATAACCCAGAGGAAGAATAATGAGATTATCCGCCACTCCCGGAATGGGGCACAGGATGACTTCCATTTGCGTGGAGGGGGCGGTAAGCGTGCAGTGCATGGGCCCGGAATCCGAACCTCCCAGCCGCAGAAAGGTGGCGGGGGAGACCTGTGCGGACGCCGCCCAGCTGACGCCTGTTATTGGGTCCGGGCATTCCTGCATCCATGCATTGCGTTTCCAGCGTCCGTCCCCAATGGAATAGTCCGCGCGGAATTGCAATTCCAGCATCCCGGTTCCCAATTTTTTCCCGTGGCTGCCAAAAGGCGCTGCGGGCGTTTGCATCATGGCTGTTCCAAGAGCCGTTTCTTCCTGCGGGGACAGGGGGGCATAGGCCGTTTCTTCCGAATAGCCGCGCTGAAGCGCCTGAGCCCAGGCCGCAGTTTTATTTTCCGGATTCACGGCGCGTTCAAAGCATTTGCGCGCTCTGTGGTAAACGGGAGAGAGGTGGGTGGGGGAATTGTCCGCCGTGGAGAGATGGCCTTTGGAGGAAAGCAGGCCGGAAAGCACTTCTTCCGGAGAAATGCCCCCGTACAGGGGAAGAATGACGGGCTGGCGATAGCAAAATCTGCCCCGGTAATCCCGCTCCACTCCCCATGATTCCAGAAAGTGGGCTGCCGGCAGGTGCCAACGGCAGACGCGGGAGGTTTCATCTTCATACATTCCAAGGTGGATGCTTTCCACCCTGTTCAGGGCTTCCGACAGTCCGGAACTGTGCCCGGAATCCAGCACGGGATTTCCCGCATCCAGTAAAAAAACGATTTCCACCTTTTTCCCCCGGATGTCCCGAACAAGATCCTCCAGCGTGCCATAAGGGGTTGGGCGCGGAGCCTTTAGCAACTGGATGCATGTTCCCATGGAGCCGAGAAGACAGTTGAGCTTCCAGGCGATGCCGGATAATTCCGGATGATTGTCCCCCAGGAGGACAACGCTTTCTCCGGGGTGGCTGAATAAGTCATCCGCACAATGGCGAAGCCAGTTGAGTTCCCTTTCCGTCAGGGGATGGTCCGTTCTCCGGGGAGGGGGAAGCGTTTGGCCGGAGTTTTTTTTGCTGGAAAGATAGCGGAACAGTTCCTCCAGGAAAAACGCCAGGCGTGCGGGAGGAACGGGCAGCCTGTGGTCGGCATGGGCCCCGGTCAGGGAAACGCGTCCCTCCACGGCGTAAAGGCGTGTTCGGTTCCTGTTTTCTTCTTTGTAATAAAGCCCTTCCGGGGAGCGGGACGCAATGAAGTCGCGTGTGTTTCCATAGGGGTTTTGATGAAGAAAATCGCAATCCAGGGAGAGGATGCGCCTGGCGCGCGCAAAACGCACGCGGAACCGTACTTCTTCCGGCAGCCCCGCCTGCATGCCGGAACCCGGTTCAGGCACGGGGGAATACCGGTAGATGCGCACGAGTGAATTTTTCCTAGTGATTTCCTCCAGCATAGAATGGAGCAGAGGGGAAGCCGAAGGGGGAAGGAGAAGGCCGATGCCGCCACCATCCCGAAGATTGCGGGACCAGGAAGAAAAGGCTCCCCGGAATTCGTCTTCGGAGGCCGGATTGCCGTTGAACAGGATATGTTTGCTGCGGCCGGGGTCGTAAAGGTCCAGAATGGAGGCCTGAGCCGCAGCCGGCAGCCCCGGACCTTCCGGGTATTGCAGGGAGGGAATCAATTTGACGGGGCGCCCTTCATAACAGGCGGCCAGTACGGGTTGCGCGTTTCCTCCCATGGTCAGGCAGGTGGCGTAAGCCGTTTCCACGCCGGGAACAGACCATTCAGGCCCTTCGTTATAGGGAACCAGGTATTTTTCCACACGGCGGCAGGCCGGCAGCCCTATCCCTGCCAGGGCTGCCCCTGCACCCATCCATTTCATGAAGGAACGCCGCGTCATCCCCCGTTCTTCTTCCGGAAGAAAAGCGGGGTGGTTCTGGGGAACTTCATTCTGGGAAAATGGAGGGAGGGGAGTCAAACCGGGTAATGATGGGGATTGATGAAACAGGGATGGCTTTTTTTAGGAAATCCGAAGGATGAAATCAAGTGGTGATTGACGGTAGTCTTTATCTTCGGGCCAATAAGGGATAAACAGGGAACAGGAGGAAATCTTTCTTGTGGAATTCAATGTCATTGATTACGGATTCAAGGAAGGAATCATTTAATGAAAAGTCCTTTGGTCTTTTTATTACGCAGTATCCGGGAACGCAGGGAGGAATAACTTTGGCGCCGCGGATGTCAAACAGGCCATGGAGGTCAGTGATGGCATGCGGTGCAATCCGTTTTCGGCTGAATTTTCCATTGGCGTTTCAGGAAATTTCCCAGTTGAAGCGGGGTTTGGATGCTTTTCCCTTCTTCATCCCGGATGGAATGCGTGCGGAGGTAGTCTGCGGCGGAATAACGGGAACTGGCCGTTTCCTCCAGCGGGCGCAGATGGGGAGCCGGATTGCGGTGGCAGTCCAGACACCATTGCATGCGGGCATCGCGTGGAGCCCTGATGCGTTCCATTCCCGCCACGTCTCCATGGCAGGACGTGCAGCCGATGCCCCGGTTCAGGTGGGCCATGTGGTTAAAATAGGCGTGACCGGACAGGCGGTTGACCATCACCCAGCGGACCGGTTCTCCTGTGTAACCGGGGTATTGCGGGTCCGCCGCCTCCCTCAGGGGGGCGATGAGCGGGCTGTCCGGAAGAATATGCTGGTGGCAGCCCAGACAGGACTTCGTATCCGGAATGCCGGCTCTGGATGAGCGCTGTGCGGCGCTGTGGCAAGCCGTGCAGTTCATCTTCAGATCTTCGGCGTGAAGTTTGTGGGAAAAGCGGACGGGCTGCACGGGTTCATACTCCGGAATGCTGAAATTAACATAATATATTCCCCCCAGTACGAACGCGGCAGCGAGCGCAACCAGGGCGGCAATCCCGTAAAAGCGCTTGTTGGTATTGGGTGGAAAGATGTTGGCCATGAACCGTGGAGAGAAAGGGATGTAGCCTCCGTCAGGCCGTTCTGCCCGGGCGCGGGATGCGGGCGGGCGGCAGGGGCGTATCCATCGTCAGGTCTTCAGGCACCAGCCGTGCGGTGCTTTTCTTAATCTGTTCCCAGGTAATGCGCTGGCCTGTGTGGGCCGCTTCACGCCCCATGATGGCAGCCAGGGTTTTATTGGCTGCGCTTTCCAGTGTCTGGGTCCAGGTGCCGGAGCGCAGGAAACGGTAAAAGGCCACATGCGTGTCTGCGTACATATTGCCGCGTTCCCCGCGGAAACGCCAGCGGTTATTCGCCTGAATGTAGGGGCGGTAGGGAGTAACCAGCATTCCTTTTTCGCAGATGGTGCGGTCCACGATTTCCCCGTGGCAGCCAACCCACTGTCTGCATGAAATGTGGGCCGTTACGTTGTGGCCGTACTCAAAATAAACGTCGTAATGATCCCATACGTCGCCGTCATCCCGGCGCTGGGCGCGTCCTCCGGAGCCGAAAGCCGCCAGAGGAAGCTGCTCGTTCATGGACCAGACCATGCCGTCAATCGTATGGACGATTTGTTCCACAAACTGGCCTCCGCTCAGCCAGTTCCATGCGGTCCAGTTGCGTAGCGCCCATGCCACGTCCGTATCGGAAGAAGGTCGGGAATCCAGGGCCAGCGGAGACTTGGGAGGAGTGGTGTAATATAACCCGTCAAAGGAGAGGACACGGCCCAGCTGCCCGGAGGAAAGCTTGCGGTGGGCTTCCTCATTCGCCTTGTCGTAGCGCCAGCAGAAGCCGTCCAGAATCACCAGATTTTTGAGTTTTGCCAGCCGTGCGGATTCCAGTACGGAAAGCACGCCGGGAACGTCCACCGCCACGGGTTTTTCCGCATAAATATGTTTGCTGGCGTCAATGGCCGCCGCCAAATGTTCCGGACGGAAAGCGGGGGGAGTGCAGAGCAGAACTACGTCAATATCCGTTTGCAGCAGTCTATTGTAACTGTCCAGGCCGCTGAACAGGCGGCTCCTGTCCAGCCGGGCTCGGTTGCCGTACTGTTCCGCCAGCAATTTGGCGCCGAAATCGATACGTTCCTGAAACACGTCTGCCAATGCCCAGGCAATTGTTCCGGGATCGGCGTCCAGAGCGTTTTTCATGGCGCCCAGGCCTCGGCCTCCGCAGCCTACCAGGCCCACCTTGAGCGGTTTTGCGTTCGTCAGGGCCTCTTCTGCGTTCAGGCAGGGCATGACGGCAAGGAATCCGGCTGTTCCTGCGGCGGTTTTCAAAAAACGGCGTCTGTTCCAAATAGGGTAACCCATCTCAGGGGAATTATACGGTGACGTCCTGTGAAATCAAACGTCGTATTGAAATGGTGACACAAAAAATAGGCGCAACCGTCATTCTCGGAAATGGTGCTCTGCGGAGGGAGTCAATGAACTCCCTATATTTTGCCTATTAAATGGGAAGGGCTGTTTCCTGCGTTCAGAACGAGAGGCAGAGGTTAAAGAGATATGTTGCCTGAAAAACAGTTTTTAAGGATAAAAACTGATTTGACTCCGGAATCCTCAGTGTTCATGATGAATTCAATGAGGCCTCCGGCTTTTCAACCAACCATCATGATGAAGCGAAATCTCATTCCTTTTACGGCGTTTTTGGCGGCGTTAGTGTTTGTTGCCTGTGACGGCGGCAAGAAGCAGGATCATCCCCGGGATGTTTCGGTTCCCAGCGAACAGGCCGTTCCTAAAACTCCGGGAGAAAAAATTCTGGCCGTTCTGCTGCTTATTCAGGATCAGGCTACGGCAAACGCCCACGCGGCGGAGGTGAAAGAGCTGGCTGCCTCCCTGCCCGGGGATATTCCCAATGAAGAAGCCGTAAATATTGCAAATGAATTGATGCGTCTGGCCAGCCGGGAGTGTTATGGTTCTTCGTCTCTGGAAGATGCTTTGAAAGGAATTCATTTCGATGCCGGGGAATACACGGGCAGTGTGCCTCTGGATGTGGATGGATTTGAACCTACCGCGGAAGAGCCGTAAAAATAAATTCCCCGTGCCGGGAATTGGGTAATTACTACAATGTTCCTCTTCATTCCGTTTTGCCGGAATGAAGGGCGGTTTGATATGGTATCAGGTCCCCCGGTAAATCCTTTCCTCTTCCTGATGGGAAAATGCGCGAAGAGAAGGGGAAAATATCTGTACAGCCCGACTCCCGGAGTTTTCTTGCTGGAGAACAAAGGGCCACGGGTGGTAAACTCAATCCAGGGGGCGGCGCAATTCTTCAATGGCTTCCGCCATATCTTCCCGGGTAATTTTCGTAGAAATGCCTGCCTCCCCTGCTTTGGAAAGTAGAACAAAGCGGATGGTTCCGGCCCGGAACTTTTTGTCTGATGCCGTTTTTTGAAGAACAGTTGCCGTATCAATGCCGTCCGGAAGAACCAAGGGAAGTTCCAGCGCCTGAAGTGTGCGAAGGATCTTGTTGGCATCGGAAGAACTTAAACCGGCTTTCCGTTCACTCAGAAACAGGGCGGCGCGCATGCCGAGCGCCACTGCTTCCCCGTGAAGGATGGTTCCGTAAGGGACGGCAGCTTCAATGCCGTGGCCGATGGTGTGGCCGAAATTGAGCAGAGCCCGGATATCCAGAGTTTCCAATTCATCATTTTCTACAATGCGGGCCTTAATGGCCACGTTCCGGGCGATTAGGTCAGGAAGCCTGGCAATAGTATTCAGGGAGAAGCCGATGGAGAGTTCCGGCCCTAGCCCTTTCAATTCATGAAGCATGGAAGCGTCTTTGATAGCCGCGTGCTTGACGGCTTCCGCCAAACCTTCCGCCAGCGTACGTCGATCCAAAGTCACCAGTGTGGTAGGGTCGATTACCACGACGGACGGCTGATGAAAGGCGCCTACAAGATTTTTCCCTTCTGGAATATTGACGGCAGTCTTTCCTCCTACGGAACTGTCCACCTGGGCGACCACCGTTGTTGGAATTTGCATGAAGGGGATGCCCCGGTAATAAATGGAAGCGATGAAGCCGGCCAGATCCCCTACTACGCCGCCGCCCAGAGCGGCGATGCATCCGGTGCGGTCAAGCCCGGTCCGGACCAGTTCGGAACACAGCTCCTGGGCCTGAAGCATATTTTTGGAAGCTTCCCCGGCATTCACTACGTGCAGGCTGGGCATGAATCCCGCGCTCTCCAGGGACTTCATTACGCGCTCTGCATAAAGCGGGGCGACGCAGCTGTCCGTGATAACCGCAATCTTGCCGTCCAGACCGGCGCGGTAGGCAAACTCTCCGGTACGGTCTAGTGCTCCGTTTTCCACGTGGATGTCGTAGGAGCGTTCACCGAGAGCAAGAGAAATGGTAGGCATGAGGCCAGTATGGGATATTCCGGAGGGAACCTCAAACGGAAAGTGCGGATGAGGCGAAGAAGACGCATTCTCCTTTTAATGCGTTCTTGTCCTGGGTGCCAGCGGAGAAAGAGTTTCCAGGATAACTTTCAAATGCTCCGCGCGTGAGGCCGTGAACCCGCCGTCATCCTTCCAGATGATATTGCCGTTGCCGTCCAGAAGGACAATCGCTGTTTCCGCCTTCTTGTGAAGGGAAAGTCTGCGGCGTACAAAAGACTGGTCATAATAGGAAATCAGGGAATTGGTCTTCATGTAAAAATCCGGAAAATCCCCCAGAGCCTGTGTAAAGGCGGGGACATCACCTTCAATTGGGGGTGGCTGCAGAACCAGCAAAATGCTATATTCCACCGGGGTTGGCGTATGTTTGTACTGTTTGCGGAGGTCCTCGCAGAAGGGAAGCCACTTTTTCATTCCGTACAAAGTTTCCGGGTGAAAAACAGTCAGCATGATATGGAAACTTTTTGGAACGATAGGAGGCAGGGAAATATTGTCTCCCAGTAAATTCATGCCGTTGATATCCGGAAAACGGTAACGTCCGTTTCCTCCTCCATAAGGATGCTCGGGATTGGGCGTTGGCAAGTGTATTTCCTGATTCTTCATGCTCTGTTAGACAAAATTCGAAGAAATAATGTTCATGTCGATGGTTGCCGAACAGGGTATGTTCATTGGTGCGGGGAAGGGCCTTTTTTCTGTTGGAAGGCTCTCTTTCTCTGAAAATTCCGGCAGATTAGAAAATCGGTATTCATGGAAAGGGGAATATATAGGCCTGTTATAGGTTTTTCTCGAAGAAAGGTGGGGACAAGAGTAGGGAAGAGAGGAACGTTCAAAAAAAGATGCGGAGGAAAGAGGCAGTATGACAAAAGCATATACTATTCATGATATGTAGGTTATGTGGGTATTGAGGGGGTGGTGGGAATAAGCGGACGCAAAAAACAGCACGAAAAAAATTGACAAAAAGGTGTGGTATGATAGATTTCTC